>Ga0209051_1000141_pt1 | contig 135837 bp, 126 predicted proteins | sample AraplaCvi_mMS_r2_2_FD_184286 | JGI IMG/M metagenome (GOLD analysis project Ga0209051, IMG submission 184286) | Arabidopsis root microbial communities from North Carolina, USA - plate scrape MF_Cvi_mMS_r2 (SPAdes) (version 2) | ecosystem: Host-associated > Plants > Roots > Endosphere | place...
GCCACGCTCAGCGGCACCGGCCAGCTGCCCAAGTTCGAAGGCGACCTGTTCGCCGCGAAGAAGGGCGGCCAGGACGGCGAGCCCGCGCCCGACCATTCGGCGCTGTACCTCATCCCGACCAGCGAAGTGCCGCTGACCAACTTCGTGCGCGACGAGGTCGTGCCCGAGGCGCAGCTGCCCATCAAGCTCACGGCCCACACGCCGTGCTTCCGTTCGGAAGCCGGCAGCGCCGGGCGCGACACGCGCGGCATGATCCGCCAGCACCAGTTCGACAAGGTCGAGATGGTGCAGATCGTGCACCCCGAGAAGAGCTACGACGCGCTGGAGCAGATGACCGGTCACGCCGAAGCCGTGCTGCAGGCGCTGGAGCTGCCGTACCGCGTGGTGCTGCTGTGCACCGGCGACATGGGTTTCGGTTCCACCAAGACCTACGACCTCGAGGTGTGGCTGCCCGCGCAGAACACGTACCGCGAGATCAGCTCGGTGTCGAACTGCGAAGCCTTCCAGGCGCGCCGCCTGCAGGCCCGTTTCAAGAACGCGCAGGGCAAGAACGAACTGGTGCACACCCTCAACGGCTCCGGCCTGGCCGTGGGCCGCGCGCTGGTCGCTGTGCTTGAGAACCACCAGAACGAAGACGGCTCGATCAACGTGCCGGCAGCGTTGCGTCCGTACCTCGGCGGCCTCGAAGTTTTGCGCGGTTGAGAAGCCGGGCGTCAAAAGTCAGATTTTTCTGGCTATAATCTGAGGCTCGACAGCACCGGAGAGGTGGCAGAGTGGTCGAATGTACCTGACTCGAAATCAGGCGTACTAGCGATAGTACCGAGGGTTCGAATCCCTCCCTCTCCTCCAGATTCAAGCCCCTGTAGCAGCCCTGCTACAGGGGCTTTGTCTTTGGGCCGCCCTTGTCGCCTCATGACGCCCGCTGCTGCGGCTCCCCGCACCCCCTGCGCTGCAGCACCGGCAGCAACTGCGGCCCCAGCGACTTCAGCAGCTGGGTCGGCAGCGCGCTCGTGAACCGGTGGCGGGCGGCGTGGGGCTCGTGCACGTAGGCCAGGATCGTGCCGAAGTAGCGGTCGCCGATCATGAACACGAAGGTGGCCGAGCGGTCGATCTTGCGCTGCGAAATCACCCGTCCGCCGCGGCCGGTCTGTTCGTAGCGGTGGTCGCCGGTGCCGGTCTTGCCGCCGATCTCGAGGGCGCGGCCGCTCTCGTCCACCAGGGCGCCCTTCAGCCGCCGCGCGGTGCCGTCGTTCACCACCTCGACCAAGGCGCGGCGCACCGTGACGGCCACCTCGGCGGGCAGCACCTGCTGCGCGCTCGCATGGCGAGGCTCCAGCCGCGTCTCGTAGGGCGTGTCGCGCGCGAAGTGCAGGGCGCCGACCCGTTGCGTGGGCAGCCGCATGCCGTCGTTCGCGAGGATGCCCATCAGCTCCGCCAGGGCGGCCGGCCGGTCGCCCGACGCGCCGATCGCGCTCGCGTAAGACGGCGTCAGCGATGCGAAGGGGTAACCCACGCGCTGCCATGAGCGATGGATCTGTGCAAAGGCGTCGAGCTCGATCAGCTCGCGCAGGCGCCTGTCCTGCGCGCTCTTGTGGCGCGTCTTGAAGAGCCAGGCGTAGACCTCCTGGCGTTCGCGCACGCTCGCGTCCAGCACCTCGGTCAGCGAGGCGCCGGGGTGACGCCGCAGGTAGCCGACCAGCCAGAGCTCCAGCGGATGCACGCGCGCGACGTAGCCGCGATCGGCCAGCGACAGGCCGGCGTAGGTGCGGCGCAGCGCCCCCAGTGCGCGCGGCGAGTCGGCGCCGCGGCCCAGCCGCTGCACCAGGAGCGCGTCGAGCCGTGCGTCGTCGGCCTCGGGCTCGATCGTGAAGAGCACGCTCGCCAGGCGCGGTGCCGATGGCCTCAGGCCGCGCAGCAGCAGCGCTTCGGCGTCCGCGGCCGGCAGGTGCTGGTACTTGCGATGGAAGCGGGTGAGGAAGGCCGAGCCTTCGCGGTCGGCAAAGCGTGCGAGCAACTCGCGCCGGCCCGGGTCGGCGGGGTCCTTCAGCAGGCGCTCGGCGCCCGAGGCGCCACCGAACATTCGGTGGCGCACCAGGTCGCGCATCAGGCGGATGAACACCAGGTTGACCGAATGCTTGAAGCCTTCGCGCACGGTCATCGAGCTGCTGTTGCGCGAGCGCTCGAAGTTCTCGAACTGGTGCAGGCCGCCGCCGGTGAAGAAGGCCTCGCCCGGGTTCGCCGAGTACTTGCGCTCCATCGCCGCCTCCAGCATCGGCTGGAGACGGCGGTCCTTGGCGCGCAGGAGGTACTGCCGGGCCCAGGTGCCCAGCGGGTCTCGCGGATTCGGCGCCAGCGCCGACAGCTGGGCCGGGCTCAGGTCGACCCAGCCCGCGTGCAGCTCGGCCACGAGCTCCAGGTAGCTCACCAGGGTGCGCAGCTTGGCGGTCGAGCCCAGGTCCAGCCGCGCGCCCTGGTTCACGTCGAACGGCTGGTCGATGTTGTCGGCCTGGATGCGCAGCAGGTTGCTCCCGGCGCTGCGCTCGAACAGCGTGAAGCTGTAGATCAGCGGGCTGGGGTCGGCGCCCGGGTCGAGCATGTGGGAACCGACCAGCCCCGCGGCCTTCGTCGCGGCGGGCGTGCGCAGGCCGGCCAGCACGCGCGCCACCAGCGCCTGTGCTTCACCGTCCAGGCTGGTCTCGGCCTCGAGGTCGAGGCGCTCCAGGTCGTAGGCCCGTGGCACGTCGAGCAGCGTGCCGATGTGGGTGCGCAGCGCGGTCGCGGCCTTGCGCTGCACGAAGTCGGGCCGGGGCGTCGGCGGCAGCGGTGGCTGCAGGTGCAAGGGCAGCGGCAGTGCCGCGTCGCGCAGCGTGGGCGTGATCAGGCCGGCCTCGGCCATCAGCCGCAGGTAGCTGTCGGTCAGCCGCGCCAGGCTGGCGCCGTCGCCGAGCAGGTGCTGCGACGGACGGCGCTGCGCGATCATCAGCGACAGCGCCTGCTTGAAGGCCTCGGCCTGCTGCCGCAGCGCCTCGTCCGTGGGCGCTGCCGCCTCTTCCGCCTGGTCGGCGAGCAGGCGGTTGACCTCGCCGAAGTCGCGCCCGTACCAGGCCCACAGGCCGTCGCCCAGCCCGTGCACCTCGCCCATGCCCGGGCGCGCGGCCAGCGGCACGGTGTCGAGGTAGTCGACGACGATCTGGCGGCGCCGCGCCTGCGTGTCGTCGCCGTCCTGGTAGGCGCGCAGCGAGGCCGACGCCATCTGGCGCAGCTTGTCGCCGACCGACCCGGTGCGGCCCTGTGGCGAATGGCGGTACTTCTCGAGCTGGGTGGCCAGCGTGCTGCCGCCCGTCGCCGTCTGGCCCAGGCCGACCGCGCGCAGCGCCTGCTCGAGCGCCGCCTTCGCGAAGCGTTCCGGATCGATCGCGGGGTTGCGCTGCAGCGGCTGCGCGTCCAGCAGGTGGCGGTCCTCGACGAAGAGCAGGGCGCTCACCAGCAGCGGCGGCACCTCCTCGAAGCGCTCGTAGGCGCGCTGGGGCACGCGGGTGTGCAGCAGCGCCGTGTCCCGGCAGTCGCGCACGGTCAGGCCGGCCTGGTTTTTCTCGCGGTAGGGCGCGAAGAGCCCGTAGTCCTGCAGTTCGATCAGCCGCGGCGACATGCGGGCCTGGCGGGTGACGACATAGCCCTGCGGCGCCAGGCGGTCGATGTAGCCCGGCAGCTGGTGGTAGCCCAGCCGCTCGTCGTAGGGCCCGGTCCGGGGAAAGCGGATGGCATCGCTGGCACCGTCTTCGACGCTGAAGCGGGCGCCCTCGGCCAAGTCGCGCCACAAGGCCGATTGCAGCCGGGACGTCTTCAGTTCGTCCAGCACGAACACGGCAAACCCGCCTCCCACGGCGAGTCCCGCGCCGATCCAGACAAGCTTCTTGAACCAAGTCATGCTCTGCCTCGCGAACAGTCCACACCATGGGTTCGTCAGTGACGATGATGCGCTTTTTGAGGCGATTTGGCATGCGTGCGACGACGCAATCGGCCGGAGTCATGCACTTCCGCCGCGCGGCAGAAGAGGTACCTCGACACACATGGCGCATGTCGATCTGCACGGACGTGCAGATCTATCTCAGGGCGAACTGACCTGCTAACCCTTCACGACCCCGGACACCCCACTAGTCGTCGGAATCCTGCGGGCCCGCCAGCAGCCCGAGCACCAACCCGCCGAGGACGATGGCCAGGGCAAGAATCAGCGATGCCTCTGCGAGTAGTCTCATGGTGTCCTGCAATGAATCTCCCCCTCACGATGTGCCCGCCATTGAACGTGCGTTCACTGACTGGCGGCTGAGTGCGGAAGCAGAAGGGTTTTGTGCGGGGCTTCAGCCTGTCTTCAGGTAAGGCGCGGATACTGGCGGCGACGGTCTTCTGGCGTTGGTAGAGGACGCTTCGGCACCCGCCCTTCGGGGTGGTTCCTCGAGGCCGGAGGTCGTCACGGTTTTCTTGTCGCGCGGGCGCATGCTCAGGCCCGCGCGCTTTCGCCGAGCCACACCGGCTCGTTCGAGGTGTCCGGGAAGTCCGCGGTGTCGATCAGCGGCGCTTCATCGACTTCGGACACGGCCGGCGCCATGTGCCGCAGCTCGTAGCCCCGTCCATACACCGAGACCAGCACGAACTCGCCGCCCTTGTGCAGCGAGAGCTTGCGGCGGATGCTGGCCACGCAGCAGTCCAGCGTGCGGCTCGTGCGTTCGATGCGCGCATCCACCCACAGCGAGGCCAGCAGCCAGTCGCTCCAGCAGCCGGCCGGCGTTGCGAAACAGCAGCAGCGCCAGTTCGAACTCGCGCGGCTTCAGGCGCACCTCGGTGCCGTGGCACACCACCACGCGGCGCTCGCCCAGGAACTGGTAGTCGCCGAAGCACGCGGCCGTGGCGTGCGGATGCAGCAGCGTGCGGTTGCGCCGCAGCGATTCGCGCACGCGCAGCTCCACCTCGAACTCGTCGACGGGCAGCACCGCGAAGTCGATGCTGGCGCCCTGCGTCTCGCCGCCCGCGGCCGACAGCACGTCGACCAGCAGGTCGCGCTGCGAGGCGCGCGCCACCAGGAAGATGGGAATGCGCAGCGCGCGGCACATCGCCGTGAGGATCGGCCAGGCGCCTTCGTCCTTCAGCACCACCAGCAGCAGGCCGAACTGCAGGCCCTGGGTGATGGCCAGCAGGAAGTCCGTGCTGTCGTCGAAGCACACGGGATCGCAGCCCATCAGGCGCAGGCGGTTGCCCCAGCCGGCCTGCTGCGCCTCGTCGCAGCCCACGATCGCGATGCGGCGCGCGCCCTGCTGCGCGGGCATCACGCGCAGGCTCCTCGGGGTGCGACCTTCTCGTGGCGGGGCGTTGGCGTGGAAGGAAGGGTCTTCATGTCGGTGGCATCCATGCGAAGGTGGTGAAGGGCGTCCCGGGGCGATGGCGTGGGCTCAGGGGCGGGCGGCGGCCGTGCTGCGCGGCAGCTTCCAGCCGATGCCCGCGTTGAAGCCCCACTCCCGGCCCGTGCTGGACACGCCCATGCCCCAGGCCGTGTCGCCGTCGCCCGAGCTGCGCTTGAAGCCCAGCGCCGCGGCCGAATAGCCCCGATAGCTGCCGAAGGCCAGGCCGATCGCCTGTTCGCCCGGCCGGTACGTCGGCACGTAGGCGGCCGACATCGCGATGGCCATGGCCGCGCCCGAGTAGGCGATGCGCGCCGTCTCGCCGACGGCCGCGCGCACCGGGTGCAGCTGGCCCAGGTTGATGGCGTCGTCCGGGCGCACGGCGGGCGCCAGTTCGAAGGCCTGGGCGCCGGCGCACGCGAGCCACAGCATCAGCACCCGCAGGATTGCGGTGCGTGGGGGGGCAAGGCGTGCGAGCGCGTTCACGGCTGCTGTTCAGCCGGCGGCCAGTCGGGTGCCCGCGCTGGCCTGCGTCTTGCGCACGCCGTCGGGGCCGTAGAAAGGTTGGGCGCGGGCCTGCAGGAAGTGCAGCGCCTGCTGCGTGAAGTCGAGGTGCGCGTACACCAGCGTGCCGTTGTGCAGGTTGCGGTTGCGCGCGTCTTCGGCGAGCGCCAGCAGTTCGCTCCAGGCCTGGCGCGTCGGCGCGCCGCCTGCGGCCGCTGCGGCGTCCGCACCCGCGCGGCCAGGCGCGAAGCCCTGCGCCGCCTGCAGCGATTCGCGCTGCCGGTCGAGCTCGGCCATGCGGTCCAGCAGCGCGGTCTTGCGGCCGGCGATGGCGTTCAGCGCGTCGAAGTCGCTGGCGGACATGGCCTGCGCCTCCTGGTCCAGCGCGACAAGGAAGTCCCCGATGCAGCCCGCTTCCGCGCGCAGGTGCGCCAGCAAGGTGCTCATGCCTGGCCCTTCGGCGCGAGCAGCTCGCGCACGCTGGCCAGCAGGCCGTCGGCGATGCGCTCGGGGCGGATCTCGTAGCGGCCGGCGCGGATGTCCTCGCGGATCGCGGCCACGCGCGCGGCGTCGAAATCGCTGCCCCCCACGGCGGCGGGCATCGCATGGACGAGCGCGGAAACGGGGGCCGCTTCCTTCGGGCGCTGCACGGCCTCGGCGGGCGTCGACGGAGCCGGCGCGCCCGGTGCGGGCGTGCGGTGCAGGGGCGTGGCCGAAGGGGCGGTGGGATCGATTTTCAAGGTGATTCCTCAGGGGCTGACCCGTATATCGGCAGCCGGTGCAAGAACTTTAGGAAGGGCGTGCATGAAGTGAAGCCTGCGCCAACGCGGCGGCTGCTACTGCACCAGCCGGACCTGTCCTTCCTCGTCGGCCACGCCGCGAATCACCCGGCCGTCCAGCGTCCTGGCCTGCACCACCGCGCCCACCGCGGCGCCGCTCAGGGCCTTCGCCTCGGTGCTGACGACAAAGCCCGGCCCCTGCGCCACCACCTTCACGGCCTGGCCCTGCTGGATCACGGCGACGCCGCGCAGCAGCTCCTTGCGGATCGGGGCGCCGGGCGCGACGCGGTTGGCGCTCACCACGCCGACCAGTTCGGCCGCGCTGGTGACCACCGAGCGCGGCAGCCGCGTGAGGTCGCCGGTGCGCTCGACGACATCGCCGGCGCCCAGCGCCCGGCCCGCGTCGATGGCGCGCGCGGCCACCAGGTAGCGGCCCTCCACTGCGACACGCGCCTGCACGAAGCGCGTCCACGGCCGTTCGGCATGGCAACGCACGCCCACCGAGAGGCGGCCCCACGGCGTGACGCCCTGCGGCAGGAACACCTCGGGCGCTTCGCACGCGGGCAGGGCGTCGGTGCCACGCCCCTCGAGGCTGACCGTCACCTTGCCCGGCAGGCCGGCGCTTTGCACCTGGAGGTAGGTTTCGACGGCCTTCGCAGCCGTGTCGCCTGCGATCGCACCGGTCGACATCGCGCACGACAGCCCCACCGCGCAGGCGGTGCGCAGCAGGCGTTGGCGAAGTGGCGAGAGGGTCATCGAAAGCGAAAGAAGAAGGGCAGAAAAATGAGGTCGCCGGTGCAGGAAAGCCGCAACCGGCGCCCCTGGATTCTTATGAATTCGCCCCGCCGGCGAAGGTGCGAGCAGCAGGCGAAACCCCCCTTTGTTCGGACGATTGCCAACGCGCCGCATGCATAGACTTGCTTTCCATCGGTCGCTGCGCCCCGTGCACTGGCGACGCCTCAACAGATGGAACAAAGATGATCGACAAGCTGGATGCGGCGTTTCGCTTCCACCGCGAAGCGCTCCATCTCCGGGCCCAGCGCCAGGAGGTGCTCGCGGCCAACATCGCCCATGCCGACACGCCGAACTACAAGGCGCGCGACTTCGACTTCGGCGCGCGCCTGAGCGACGCCGTCGAGCGCGGCCGTGCCGCATCGTCGGTGTCGATGGCCACCACCTCGTCGCGCCACCTCGCGGGCCAGGCGCAGGCCACGGCCAGCGACGACCTGCTGTACCGCGTGCCGCACCAGTCCAGCCTCGACGGCAACACGGTCGAGATGGACGTCGAGCGCGTGGCCTTCGCCGACAACGCGCTGCGCTACGAGTCGAACCTGACCCTCATCAACGCCAAGATCAAGTCGCTCCTGTCGGCGGTACAGCCATGAACATCTTCGACGTGGCGGGCTCCGCCATGACCGCGCAATCGCAGCGCATGAACGTGACCGCGAGCAACCTCGCCAACGCCGAGAGCGTGGCCGGCCCCGACGGCCAGCCCTACCGCGCCAAGCAGGTGGTGTTCGAAGTGGCGGCTTCGGGCCGGCGCGACATCGGCGGCGTCAAGGTGGCGGGCGTCATCGAAGACCCGTCGCCCGCCAAGCTGGTGTTCGACCCGAAGAGCCCGCACGCCAACGCCGAGGGCTACGTGGCGATGCCCAACGTCAACGTGGTCGAGGAGATGACCAACATGATCTCGGCCTCGCGCAGCTACCAGGCCAACGTCGAGGTGCTCAACACAGCCAAGACGCTGATGGTCAAGACGCTGACCATCGGCCAGTAACCCACGCACGCACACGCGCCTCCCGCAGGAAGAACACCGACCCCATGGCCCTTTCCGACACCTCGTCCATCAGCGGGCTGAACGCGCCCACGGCGGCGAACAGCAACAACAACGTGTCCAGCGCCGACAGCGAGCAGCGCTTTCTCAAGCTGCTCGTCACGCAGCTGAACAACCAGGACCCGCTCAACCCGATGCAGAACGCCGAGCTCACTTCGCAGCTCGCGCAGATGAGCACCGTGAGCGGCATCGAGAAGCTCAACGCCACGCTCTCGGGCCTGGTCAACCAGACCGGCGCCAACCAGCTGCTGCAGGCCACTTCGCTCATCGGCTACAACGTGCTGTCGCCCGGCGACGTGCTCACCACCAAGAAGCCCGAGGACGGCAAGGACCCCGCCACGCAGGCCTTCGCCGTGCAGCTGCCGGGCACCGCCGCCGACGTCGAGATCAAGATCGTCGACAGCACCGGCAAGGTGATCCGCACGCTCGACGCGGGCGCCATGAAGGAAGGCGTCAACGCCGTTACCTGGGACGGCAAGGACGACCTGGGCGTGGCGGTGCCACCGGGCGCCTACCGCTTCACGGTCGATGCCAGCAACAACGGCACCACCGTGAAGGCCACCGCGCTCACCTTCTCGCAGGTGGCCGCCGTGAAGCAGGGCGCCGGCGGCGTCACGCTGGAGCTGGCCTCGGGCGCCAGCATCGGGCTGGGCGACGTGCGCCTGTTCCTCTGAGCTTTCGTCTTCGTCTTCGGCGTGGCCCGTGCGGGCCGCGCCCTTCGCACTCTTCTTCCTCGCACCGAACAAGGACCCCCTCATGAGTTTCTCCCAAGGCATCAGCGGACTCGGCGTGGCCGCGGCCAACCTCGACGTCATCGGCAACAACATCGCCAACTCGGGCACGGTGGGCTACAAGTCGGCCGCCGCCACCTTCCAGGACGTGTACGCCGGCTCGCGCGTGGGCCTGGGCGCCTCGGTGTCGGGCGTGACGCAGAACTTCACGCAGGGCGTGACGCAGTCGAGCACGCGCCCGCTGGACGTGGCCATCCTCAACGGCGACGGCTTCTTTCGCCTGGCCAGCCCCAGCGGTGAGGTCTTCTACTCGCGCAACGGCCAGTTCACGCGCGACAAGGACGGCTACATCGTCAACGCGCAGGGCCTGCAGCTCACCGGCTACGGCGCCAACGCCAGCGGCGGCATCAGCGGCGGCACGCCGGGCCCGATCCAGGTGCAGGGCGGCATGATGCCGCCCAAGCCCACGGCCAACATCGACGCGCAGTTCAACCTCGACGCGCGCAGCACGGTGCCCGCCAAGACGCCGTTCAACCCCACCGACGCCGCCACCTACAACTACCCGAACGCCATCGGCCCCATCTACGACTCGCTGGGCAACCCGCACGACGTGGCCGTGTACTTCGTGAAGACCGCGGCCAACACCTGGAGCGTGTACGGCACCTCCGACGGCGCACCGCTCAACGGCGGCGCCGCACTGTCCAACGTCACGTTCGATGCCAAGGGCGTCATGACCGCGCCGGCTTCGGGCGCGTTCAACATCGGGCCGCTCACCTTCACCAACGGCGCCTCGCCGCTCACCGCGTCGGTCGACCTCACGGGCACCACGCAGTTCGGCAGCGCCAACGGCATGAGCAAGCTGGGCCAGGACGGCTACAAATCGGGCGAGCTCACCGCGTTCTCGATCAACCCCGACGGCACCATCACCGGCAAGTTCTCCAACGAGCAGACGCGCCTGCTGGGCCAGGTCGTGCTGTCGTCGTTCGCCAACCCCAACGGCCTGGAGCCCAAGGGCAACAACGTGTGGGCCGAGACGCAGGCCTCGGGCAACGCCCTCACCGGCACGCCGGGCGAAGGCACCAAGGCCGGCTCGCTGGCCTCGGGCGCGCTGGAGTCGTCCAACGTCGACCTGACCTCCGAGCTGGTGAATCTCATCGTCGCGCAGCGCAACTACCAGGCCAATGCGCAGACCGTGAAGACGCAGGACCAGGTCATGCAGACGCTCATGAACATCCGCTGAGCAGGAGCACTTCGTGGATCGAATGCTGTATGTCGCCATGAGCGGCGCCAAGCAGGCCATGGAGCAGCAGGCCGTGGTCGCCAACAACATGGCGAACGTCTCGACGCCGGGTTTCCGCGCGCAGATCGCGACCTTCCGCGCCGTGCCCGTGGTCGGCGAAGAAGCGCCCACGCGCGCCTTCGTGGCCGCCACCACGCCCGGCGCCGACTTCACGCACGGCCCGCTCACGCAGACCGGCCGCGCGCTCGACGTGGCCGTGGGCGGCCAGGGCTGGCTGGTGGTGCAGGCGGCCGACGGCAGCGAGGCCTACACGCGCGTCGGCAACCTGCAGATCGGCGCCGACGGCCAGCTCACGACGATGGGCGGACGCCCCGTGGTGGGCGACAACGGCGCACTCACCGTGCCGCCGGGTTCGGCCGTGAGCATTGCGTCCAACGGCCTCGTGGGCTCGCGCGACGCGGCCTCGACCACGCTCACCGGCATCGCCGAAGTGGGCCGGCTCAAGCTGGTCAACCCGCCCGTGACCGACCTCGTGCGCGGCGACGACGGCCTGTTCCGCATGCGCGCCGACCTGCCGCCGGCCGAGGCCGACGAGGCCGTCACGCTCATCTCCGGCGCCATCGAGGGCAGCAACGTGCAGCCGGTCGATGCCATGGTGGCCATGATCGCCAACGCCCGCAGCTTCGAGATGCAGATGAAGTCGCTGCAGACCGCCGACATCAACGCGCAGACCGCCAACAAGCTGCTGGCCTACGGCTGACCCTCTTCCAGGAACTCCTTTCAATGATCCGCTCCCTCTACATCGCCAAGACCGGCCTGGACGCGCAGCAGACCCAGCTCGACGTGGTCTCCAACAACCTGGCCAACGTCGGCACCACCGGCTTCAAGCGCAGCCGCGCCGTGTTCGAAGACCTGGTCTACCAGAACCTGCGCCAGGTCGGCGGCCAGAGCTCCGACCAGACGCGCCTGCCTTCGGGCCTGCAGGTGGGCACCGGCGTGCACGTGGTCGCCACCGAGCGCATCCACTCGCAGGGCAACCTCACCAAGACCGACAAGCCCACCGACGTGGCCATCAGCGGCAGCGGCTTCTTCCAGGTGCTGATGCCCGACGGCACCACCTCGTACACGCGCGACGGTTCGTTCCAGACCGACCGCGACGGCCAGCTGGTCACGGCCAGCGGCTTCCCGGTGCAGCCGGCCATCACCATCCCGGCCAACGCCACCAGCATCACCGTGGGCCGCGACGGCATCGTGTCGGTGGTGCAAGCGGGCGGCACCAACACCGTGCAGGTCGGCCAGCTGCAGCTCGCGACCTTCGTCAACCCGACGGGCCTGCAGAGCCAGGGCGAGAACCTGTATGCCGAAACCGACGCCTCGGGCGCACCCAACCAGGTGAACCCCGGCGTGGACGGCGCGGGCACGCTGAGCCAGGGCTATGTCGAGGCCTCCAACGTCAACGTGGTGGAAGAGCTGGTCAACATGATCGCCACCCAGCGCTCGTACGAGATCAACAGCAAGGCGGTCCAGACCTCGGACCAGATGCTGCAGCGCCTGGCCCAGTTGTGATGCGGGCGGGGGTGCGTCTTCTTCGTCGGGCGGCGGCGCTGCTGCTCGCCACCGCGCTGGCCGCCGGCTGCGCGCAGGTGCCGCGCGAGCCGCTGGTGCACCAGCCGATGACGGCGCGTGCCGACCAGTACGCGGCGGTGCAGGCGCGCCGCGCGCCGGGTGCGATCTTCCAGGACGGCCCTGGCGCCAACGCGCTGTTCGAAGACCGCCGCCCGCGCAACGTCGGCGACATCCTCACCATCCTCATCAGCGAGAAGGTCAACGCGACCAAGAACTCGGGCGCCAATGCCAGCCGCACGGGCAACACGACCAGCGTGTTCGCGGCCATTCCCAAGCTCATCGGCGGCCTGCTCGACGGACAGGACACCAAGCTGTCGGGCACCAACACGCTCAATGCCAAGGGCGGCGCCAACGCCAACAACACCTTCAACGGCGTGATCACCGTCACCGTGACCGACGTCATGGCCAACGGCAACCTGCTCGTGAGCGGCGAGAAGCAGATGGGCATCAACCAGGGCACCGAGTACATCCGCTTCTCGGGCGTGGTGAACCCGCGCACCGTGTCGGGCAACAACACCGTGCCCTCGACGCTCGTGGCCGATGCGCGCATCGAGTACTCGGCCAAGGGCTACATCGACGAGGCTCAGCACATGGGCTGGATGCAGCGCATCTTCTTGAACGTCATGCCATTCTGATGACACACCTCCAGTCTTCGCGCACCTCGAATCGCTGGCGCATCGCAGCGTTGTGCGCGCTCCTGTTCATTGCGCCCGCACATGCCGAGCGCCTGAAGGAACTCGCCAGCATCCAGGGCGTGCGCGACAACCCGCTCATCGGCTACGGCCTCATGGTCGGCCTGGACGGCACGGGCGACCAGACGATGCAGACGCCGTTCACCACCCAGAGCCTGAACAACATGCTGCAGCAGCTGGGCATCACGATCCCGCAGGGCGTGAACATGCAGCTGAAGAACGTGGCGGCCGTCATGGTGACGGCCACGCTGCCGTCGTTCGCGCGGCCGGGCCAGAACATCGACGTCACCGTGTCGTCCATGGGCAATGCCAAGAGCCTGCGCGGCGGCACGCTGCTGATGACGCCGCTCAAGGGCGTGGACGGCGCGACCTACGCGGTGGCGCAGGGCAACATGGTGGTGGGCGGCGCGGGTGCGTCGGCCAACGGCAGCAAGGTGCAGGTCAACCAGCTGAGCTCGGGGCGCATCCCCGCCGGCGCGCTGGTGGAGCGCACGGTCGAGGCGCCGGTGGGTTCGGAAGGCTCGTTCACCATCGAGCTGAACCGCTCCGACTTCGGCACCGCGCAGCGCGCCACGGACGCCATCAACCGCCAGTTCGGCGCCGGCACCGCCGAAGCCATGGACGCGCGCGTGATCCGCGTGCAGGCGCCCGAGCCGCAGCGGCGCGTGGGCTTTCTCGCGCAGCTGCAGGAGCTCGAGGTCACGCCCACGCAGGCGGGGGCGCGGGTGGTGGTGAATGCGCGCACGGGCTCGGTCGTGATGAACCAGGCGGTGCGCGTGAAAGACTGCGCCATCGCGCACGGCAACCTGTCGGTGGTGATCAACACCGAGCCGGTGATCAGTCAGCCCGGCGCGTTCTCGGGCGGCAGCACGGTGGTGGCGCAGACCTCGCAGATTTCCGTCAACCAGGGCGGCGGCGCGATCCAGATGGTGCGCGGCGGCGCCTCGCTGGCCGATGTGGTCAAGGGGCTCAACAGCCTGGGTGCCAACCCGCAGGACCTGGTGTCGATCCTGCAGGCCATGAAGTCGGCCGGCGCCCTGAGCGCCGAGCTCGAGATCATCTGAGGCCGCAGTCATGACCATCTCCGCCAACACAGCATGGACCGGCACCGACGCGGCCAGCCGCAGCGGCGCGCTCGACCAGCGTTTCGCGCTCGACGTGCAGGGCGTCGATGCGCTGCGGCGCACCGTGCGAACCTCGCCCGAAGAAGGCCTGCAGCAGGTCTCGCGCCAGTTCGAGGCGCTGTTCATGAACATGGTGCTCAAGAGCATGCGCGAGGCCACGCCTTCGAGCGGACTGCTCGACAGCCAGGACCAGAAGGTCTATTTGTCGATGTTCGACCAGCAGCTCACGCAGAACCTCTCGGGGCGCGGCGTGGGGCTGGCCGAAGCGATGCTGGCGCAGTTGCGGCGGCAACTGCCTTCGGCGGCGACCGAAGCCGACGATGGCATCGGCACGCGGGCGATGTCGCTGGAGCCGCCCGCCGGCCTGCCGTACGGCCCGCGCGCGGGCATTCCCATCGGCTCGGCGCCCGGCGCGCGCGTGTCGACCGCGGCCGACCTTGGCGTCTATCAAATGAAGAACGGACCCGCACCAGCGGCGAACGCCTCGCTGCAAGGCCAGGTCGATGCGTTCGTGGACCGCATGGGCGCTTCGGCACAGGCGGCCAGCGCCGCCAGCGGCGTGCCCGCGCCGCTGATCCTGGCGCAGGCCGCGCTCGAATCGGGCTGGGGCAAGCGCGAGATCCGCGCCGACGACGGCACGCAAAGCTTCAACCTCTTCGGCATCAAGGCCGACAAGGGCTGGAAGGGCGCCACGGTCGAGACCACCACCACCGAGTACATCGACGGCGAGCCGCAGAAGGTGCGCGCGAAGTTCCGCGCCTACGCCTCGTACGAGGAGGCCTTCACCGACTACGCGCGCTTCATCACGCGCAACCCGCGCTACGCCAACGTGCTGGCGACTGCCGACCCGGCGCAGGCGGCGCACGGCCTGCAGCGCGCGGGCTATGCCACCGACCCGAAGTACGGCGAGAAGCTGGTTCGCATCATGCAGAAGTTCGGCTGAGCCGCTCGCACAGCCTGACTGCCCGGACCCGAGAACAACGACACGAGAGGCCCCGAGAGGAGACAAGCGAATGACGACAAAGAACTGGACGATCGGAATGCGGCTGGGCGCCGGCTTTGCGCTGGTGCTGGCGCTGCTGGTGGCCGTGGCGGGCATCGGCGTGCTGCGGCTGCAGGGCGTGGGCGAGGCCACGCAGGACATGGCCTCGCGCACTCTGTCGAAGGAGCGCCTGGCCACGGCCTGGCAGCTGGGCACGGCCACCAACAGCGTGCGCACCTTCTCGCTGCTCAAGAGCGACGACGCGCAGGTGCAGGCCCACCTGCAAAAGCAGATCGCCGCCACCAGCGCCACCATCTCCGAGACGCAGAAGGCGCTCGAGGCGCTGCTCGTGTCGCCGGAAGAGCTGGCGCTGAGCGCCGACATCCAGAAGCGGCGCGGCGAGTACATCGCGCTGCGCCAGCAGATCCTCCAGCTGAAGACCGAAGGCCGCAAGGACGAGGCCGCGACGCGCACCGACACGCAGCTGCTGCCGATGCTCGACGGCTACGACGCGGGCATCCGCGCCATGGTGGCGCACCAGCAAAAGCACATCGACAGCACCGCCGCGGCCATCGACGCGCAGTACCGCGCGGGCCTCATCTACATCGTCGCGCTGGCCGTGGCCGCGCTGGCGCTGGGCGCGGTGCTCGCATGGCTGCTCACGCGCAGCATTGCCGATCCGGTCGCCGAGGCGCTGCTGATCGCCGAGACCGTGGCCTCGGGCGACCTGAGCCAGGAGTTCGAGACCGAGCGCGGCGGCGACTTCGGCCGGCTGCTGCGCGGCATGGGCGAGATGGAAGACACGCTCACCGACCTCGTGACGCGCATCAAGGCCTCGACCGATTCGATCGCGGTGGCGTCGCGGCAGATTGCGGCGGGCAACCAGGACCTGTCGTCGCGCACGGAAGAGCAGGCGAGTTCGCTGGAGCAGACGGCGGCGTCGATGGAGGAACTGACCTCGACGGTGAAGCAGAACGCGGACAACGCGCGTCAAGCGAACCAACTGGCCGTCTCTGCTTCGGAAGTCGCGGTGAAGGGCGGCGCCGTGGTGTCGCAAGTGGTGGACACGATGGGCTCGATCAATGCGTCGTCCAGGAAGATCGTCGACATCATCGGCGTTATCGACGGCATCGCGTTCCAGACCAACATCCTGGCGCTGAATGCGGCGGTTGAAGCAGCCCGTGCGGGTGAACAAGGCCGAGGCTTTGCAGTCGTGGCCTCCGAAGTCCGCAGCTTGGCTCAACGCTCCGCAGCCGCCGCCAAGGAAATCAAGACCCTGATCGGCGACTCGGTAGAGAAGGTCGAAGAAGGCAGCAAGCAAGTCGCCGAAGCGGGCCGCACGATGGAAGAGATCGTGGGCAGCGTCAAGCGCGTGACGGACATCATGGGCGAGATCACGGCCGCGAGCCAGGAGCAGACCTCGGGCATCGAGCAGATCAACCAGGCGATCACGCAGATGGACCAGGTCACGCAGCAGAACGCGGCGCTGGTCGAAGAAGCCTCGGCCGCGGCGCAGTCGCTGCAGGAACAGGCCGGCGCCCTGGTCGAGGCCGTGAGCACCTTCAAGCTTGACGCCGACGAAGCCGTTGCGGCGTGAGAACGCCTCGTGTCCACGCATTTCCATCCGAAAGCCCTGCGCCGCGTCGGCATGGGTTTCGCCGCATTGCTCCTGCTGCTGGCCGTGGCGCTCTTCCTCGGCTTCCATGTCGGCACCGGCTGCGCCTGGGCGCTTCATGTCGTGTGGGCACTGGCGGGCGCCGCCGGCCTGACGGGCCTGGGTCTCGCGGGCTTCGCGGCGCACGCACGGGCCCATTCGAGCCGTCACGAGGCCAAGGTCGCCGAGCGGCTGGACCGGGTGTTCCAGCACGTCAACGCCACCGATGCCTGACAGAGAACGCATGCGCCTGCGCCCCGATTCGCACCAATCTTTAGAAAAAAGACTCAAGTCTGGCGGCGCGCTGCCGATAACAGGGAGACGGGGTGGCGCAGGCCGCTGCCCCGCCATGCCGTCATGTCATGCCGGTGGCCCGCCGCGCGATGCGGCCACCGTCCCCCGTTATTGAAGGAAGAGAAGCGCAATGAGTTTGAAGGATCTGAAAATCGGCACCCGCCTCGGGCTCGGCTTCGCGGTGCTGCTGCTGCTGATGGCGTTCATTGCGGGCACCGGCGTGCTGCGTCTCACGAACGTGGGGCAGGCGACCGACGAGATGGTGCAGGGCGCGCTGGTCAAGGAGCGGCTGGCGGCCGAATGGCTCAGCCTGCTCAAGTCGAACACGGTGGCCAACTACGCGATGGTCAAGACCACCGACCCCGAGGTGGCGGCTTATTTCGCCAAGCTCCAGGCGGCGGGTTCGGCGCGCATCACGCCGGCGCAGAAGCAGCTGGAAGCCATGCTCGCCACGCCGGAAGAAAAGGCGCTTTATGCCGCGGTGGTCGCGGCGCGTGTCGTCGTGCTCGAGACCGTGGGCACGCTCAACAAGCTCAAGGACGAGAAGAAGATCGACGAAGCCAATGTGCTGGTCGACACCAAGTTCAGCGCGGCGCTCGCCGTCTACGCCGGCGCCGTCGAAAACCTGGCCAACCACCAGCGCGAGAAGATCGATGCCGCCGCCAAGGGCATCGCGGCCGACCACACCGAAGGCCGCACCACGCTGCTTGTGCTGTCGGCCATCGCGCTGGCGGTGGGCGCGCTGTTCGCCTGGCGCCTCACGCTGGGCATCGTGCGTCCGCTGGGCCATGCGCTCGAAGTGGCAGAGACGGTGGCCGCGGGCGACCTGAGCGCGAACATCCGCGTGGACAGCCGCGACGAAGCGGGCCAGCTGATGCAGGCGCTGAAGGACATGAACGCCAACCTGGCGAAGGTGGTGGGCGAAGTGCGCACGGGCACGGAGACGATCGCCACGGCCTCGGGGCAGATCGCTTCGGGCAACCAGGATCTGTCGTCGCGCACGGAAGAGCAGGCCAGTTCGCTGGAGCAGACGGCGGCTTCGATGGAAGAACTGACCTCGACGGTGAAGCAGAACGCGGACAACGCGCGGCAAGCCAATCAGCTGGCCGTTTCCGCTTCGGAAGTGGCGGTGAAGGGCGGCGCCGTGGTGTCGCAGGTCGTGGACACGATGGGGTCGATCAACGCCTCGTCCAAGAAGATCGTCGACATCATCGGCGTGATCGATGGCATCGCATTCCAGACCAACATCCTGGCGCTGAACGCTGCTGTTGAAGCCGCACGCGCTGGTGAGCAAGGCCGAGGCTTCGCAGTGGTCGCGTCCGAAGTTCGCAGCCTCGCCCAACGCTCCGCAGCCGCCGCCAAGGAAATCAAGACCCTCATCGGCGACTCGGTGGAAAAGGTCGAAGAAGGCAGCAAGCAAGTCGCAGAAGCCGGCCGCACGATGGAAGAAATCGTCGGCAGCGTGAAGCGCGTGACTGACATCATGGGCGAGATCACCGCTGCCAGCCAGGAGCAGACTTCGGGCATCGAACAGATCAACCAGGCGATCACGCAGATGGACCAGGTCACGCAGCAGAACGCGGCGCTGGTCGAAGAAGCGTCGGCCGCCGCGCAGTCGCTGCAGGAGCAGGCGGGCAGCCTGTCGCAGGTCGTCGGCGTGTTCCGCCTCGGCGGCAGCAGCAGCCACGGCAACGCGCTGGCCCTGGCCTGAAGGCGACGCACCGGCCATGCGTGTCAACCTGCCCGTCACCGACATCGAATACGAACTCTCGAAGGAAGAGGCCCTGGTGTCCCGCACCGACCTCAAGGGCCGCATCACCTACGTCAACCCGGCCTTCGTCGCGGCCAGCGGCTTCACGGCCGCCGAACTGCTGGGCAAGGCGCACAACATCGTGCGCCACCCCGACGTGCCGCCCGAGGCCTTCGCCGACCTGTGGCGCACGCTCGACCAGGGCCTGCCCTGGACCGGCCTGATCAAGAACCGGCGCAAGAACGGCGACTTCTACTGGGTGCTCGCCAACGTCACGCCGATCCGCCACCAGGGTCGCGTGGAGGGCTACATGTCCGTGCGCAGCCGCCCCGCGCGCGAGGACGTGGCCGCCGCCGATGCGCTCTACCGCCGCATGCGCGAGGGCGAGGCCAAGGGCCTCGAACTGCTGCAGGGCGAGGTGGTGCGCAGCGGCTGGACGCGCCCGCTGGCGCGACTGCGGCGCATCCCGGTGCGGCGCCGCGTGTTCGGCGTGACCCTCGCGGCGGCTGCGCTGTCTGCAGGCCTGGGCGCGATGGGCTGGATGGAAGCGTCCCGCCTGGCCGCTGCGTCCGGCGCGCACAGCTGGCTGCCCACCGCCGTGGCAGCGGGCGGCCTCGCCGCCGCGCTGGCGTGGCTGGGCCTGGGGGCGTTCCTCGGGCGCACGGTGTTCCGTCCGCTCGATGAAGCCATCGAGGTCGCGCGCACCATCGCCGGCGGTGACCTCGTGCGCTTCACGGTGCGGCCTGGCGACGAGATCGCGGGGCTGCTGCGCGCTCTGAACCAGATGAGCGCCAATCTCTTCGCCATCGTCGCGGACGTGGGCGCGAATGTCGCGGGCGTGATGTCGGCGTCGAGCCAGATCGCCTCGGGCAACGAAGACCTGTCCTCGCGTACCGAGCAGCAGGCCAGCTCGCTCGAGCAGACGGCCGCGTCGATGGAAGAGCTGACCTCGACCGTGAAGCAGAACGCGGACAACGCGCTGCAGGCGAACCAGCTGGCGGTGTCGGCATCCGAGGTCGCCGTGAAGGGCGGCGCGGTCGTGTCGCAGGTGGTGGACACGATGGGCTCGATCAATGCCTCGTCCAAGAAGATCGTGGACATCATCGGCGTGATCGATGGCATCGCATTCCAGACCAACATCCTCGCGCTCAACGCGGCCGTCGAAGCCGCGCGCGCGGGCGAGCAGGGCAAGGGCTTCGCCGTGGTCGCGTCGGAAGTGCGCAGCCTCGCGCAGCGCTCGGCCGCGGCGGCGAAAGAAATCAAGACCCTCATCGGCGACTCGGTGGAGAAGGTCGAGGCGGGCAGCAAGCAGGTGGCCGAGGCCGGCCGCACCATGCAGGAGATCGTCGGCAGCGTGAAGCGCGTGACCGACATCATGGGCGAGATCACGACCGCGAGCCAGGAGCAGACCTCGGGCATCGAGCAGATTAACCAGGCCATCGCACAGATGGACCAGGTCACGCAGCAGAACGCCGCGCTGGTCGAAGAAGCGTCGGCCACGGCGCAGTCGCTGCAGGAACAGGCGCAGGGCCTGGTCCGGGCCGCAGGGGTATTCAGGACCGGGGCGGGCGAGGGTGCCGGCGCCCGGGATGCGTATTGAACGAGGAGAAGAACACATGTTGAACAACACCAGAGACACATCACCGCGATCGAATGGCGCGGCGCCGTCCGCGTCCACCGTGGCCAACCGCCTGGAGGTCGTGACCTTCAAGCTCGGCGACGAGGAATACGGCATCGACATCCAGAAGGTGCAGGAGCTGCGCGGCTACGACGCCGTGACGCGCATCGCGAACGCGCCGGACTACATCAAGGGTGTGGTCAACCTGCGCGGCATCATCGTGCCGATCATCGACATGCGCATCAAGTTCGAGCTGGGCGCACCCACCTACGACCAGTTCACGGTGGTGATCGTGCTGAACATCTCGGGCCGCGTGGTGGGCATGGTGGTGGACAGCGTCTCCGACGTGATCACGCTCACGGCCGAGCAGATCAAGCCGGCGCCCGAGATGGGCTCGGTGCTCGACACCGACTACCTGATCGGCCTGGGCATGCTGGACGAACGCATGCTGATCCTGGTGGACATCGACCGGCTGATGTCCAGCGACGAAATGGGCCTCATCGAAGCCGCCGCCACCGTTTGAGGACCACCCCATGACATTCTTTTCGAACCTTCGCATCGGAACCCGCCTGACCCTTGCCTTCGCCATCGTGCTGGGGCTGACGCTCATCTCCAGCGCCGTGGGGCTGATGTCGGCGCACAAGAACGCCGAAGCCACGCGCATCATGATGCAGAGCCCGCTGGCCAAGGAGCGGCTCATTTCCGACTGGTACGTGCTGACCTACTCGGCCATCGCGCGCACCTCGATGATCGCGCGCACCACCGACGAGGCGCTGCCGATGCTGTTCGCCGACGTGATCTCCGAGAGCGTGAAGAAGGGCAGCGAGACCATGGCCAAGGTCGAGGCGCTGCTGGTCACCGACGAAGAAAAGGCGACCTACAAGTCCATCGTCGAGCTGCGCGCCAAGTACCAGGCCGCCAAGGACGAGGTGACCCGCGCCAAGGCCAGCGGCAACACGGTCGAGACCGTGCGCGCCTACCAGCTGTCGTTCCAACCGGCCGCCAAGGCGTACGAGAACCGCGTGCTCGAGCTGCTGGCCATCGAGCGCCGCGCCATCGACGACATGAGCCACGCCATCGACGCGGCGAATGCGAAGAGCTTCAACCTGCGGCTGCTGCTGACGGCGCTCACGGTGCTGCTGGGCGGCCTGTTCGCCTTCTTCATCTCGCGCAGCATCGTGCGCCCGCTGGCCAAGGCGGTCGGCGTGGCCGAGACGGTGGCGGCGGGCGACCTGAGCGCGAACATCCGCGTGGACAGCCGCGACGAGACCGGGCAGCTGATGCAGGCGCTGAAGGACATGAACGCGAATCTCGCGAAGGTGGTGGGCGAAGTGCGCACGGGCACGGAGACCATTGCCACGGCCTCGGGGCAGATCGCTTCGGGCAACCAGGATTTGTCGTCGCGCACGGAAGAGCAGGCGAGTTCGCTGGAGCAGACTGCGGCGTCGATGGAAGAGCTGACTTCGACGGTGAAGCAGAACGCGGACAACGCGCGTCAAGCGAACCAACTGGCCGTCTCTGCTTCGGAAGTCGCGGTGAAGGGTGGGGCGGTTGTGTCGCAAGTGGTGGACACGATGGGGTCGATCAACGCCGCGTCCAAGAAGATCGTCGACATCATCGGCGTGATCGATGGCATCGCGTTCCAGACCAACATCCTGGCGTTGAACGCGGCGGTTGAAGCGGCTCGTGCAGGTGAGCAAGGTCGCGGCTTCGCCGTTGTGGCTTCCGAAGTGCGAAGCCTCGCTCAACGCTCCGCAGCCGCCGCCAAGGAAATCAAGACCCTGATCGGCGACTCGGTAGAGAAGGTCGAAGAAGGCAGCAAGCAGGTCGCCGAAGCCGGCCGCACGATGGAAGAAATCGTCGGCAGCGTCAAGCGCGTGACTGACATCATGGGCGAGATCACCGCTGCCAGCCAGGAGCAGACCTCGGGCATCGAGCAGATCAACCAGGCGATCACGCAGATGGACCAGGTCACGCAACAGAACGCGGCGCTGGTCGAGGAAGCCTCTGCGGCAGCGCAGTCGCTGCAGGAACAGGCCGGCGCCCTCGTGCAGGCCGTGAGCGTCTTCAAGCTCGACGCGAACGCGGTCGCAACGACCCGCGCCAGCTTCACGCGCATCACGCCGATCCCCAAGCCGCCGAAGCCGACGCCCAAGCCGCGTGCCAAGGCGCTGCCCACGCGCCGTGAACCGACCGGCACACCGCAGCTGGCCATGGCCGGCGACGCCAAGGGCGACTGGTCGGAGTTCTGAGAAAGACGGCATGACACCGCGCGCCCTCAACTTCGGGCGCGCGCTGCCGATAACCATGGGGAGGCATCGCGTGATGCCGCTCCCCCACACCCCTTTGACAGGTAAAGCCTTATGTCCGGAAGCATGTTCTACACAGGTCTGAGTGGCCTCGCGGTCGCCCGCACCGCGCTGATGACCACGGCCCACAACACCGCCAACGTGTACACGGCCGGCTACAGCCGCCAGATCGCGCAGATCGCCTCGGCCGGCGGCATTGCCAGCGGCTCGGGTTTCATCGGCTCGGGCGCCAACGTGACGACCGTGTCGCGCAGCTACGACCGCTACCTCACGGCGCAGCTGGCCACCGCGCAGTCGCAGTCGGCCGCGCTGGCCACCAACGGCGTGCAGGTCAACCGCATCGACCAGCTGCTGGCCGACAAGACTTCGGGCATCGCGCCGCTGATGCAGAGCTTCTTCACCAGCGTGCAGGGCGTGGCCAACACGCCGGCCGACCCGGCGGCGCGCCAGCAGATGATCAGCGCGGCGCAGTCGCTGGCCAGCAAGTTCCGCGCGACCGACCAGTACCTGTCGGACCTGAACACCTCGGTCAACGAGCAGATCGTGGGCAGCGTGAGCCAGATCAACACCTACGCCGCCAAGATCGCCAGCCTGAACCAGCAGATCAGCCAGATGAGCGCGGTGGCCGGCGGCCAGGCGCCCAACGACCTGCTCGACCAGCGCGACCAGCTCGTGAGCGAGCTGAGCCAGGTGGTTGACGTGCGCGTGCTGCAGCAGGACGACGGCAAGTACAACGTGTTCATCGCCACCGGCCAGTCGCTGGTGGTAGGCGACCATGCCTCGAAGATGGCGGCGGTGACGTCGTCGGCCGACCCCACGCGCCAGGTGGTGGCGCTGTCGGGCTTTGCCGGCAACACCGTCGAGCTGGACGACAGCGCCTTCACCGGCGGCGTGCTCGGCGGCCTCATGGCCTTCCGCAAGGACACGCTGATCCCCACGCAGAACGCCATCGGCCGGCTCGCCATGTCGGTGGCCGACGCGGTGAACGCGCAGCACAAGCTGGGCGTGGACCTGAACGGCGCACTGGGCCAGAACTTCTTCTCGCAGGCCGTGCCGGGCACCATCGCCAATGCCGGCAACGCCGGCAACCTCGAGCTCGGCGCCACGCTGACCGATGCGTCCAAGCTCACCACGAGCGACTACAACGTGAGCGTGGCCGACGTGGGGGGCACGCTCACCTACACGGTCACGCGGCTCTCGGACAAGACGCCGATGGGCAGCTTCACCACCTTCCCGATCAGCTTCGACGGCGTGAGCCTCACGGCCGCGAGCGGCACGGCGCAGGCCGGCGATTCGTTCCTGGTGCAGCCCACGCGCACCGGCGCGCGCGACCTCGAGGTGCTGGTGCGCGACCCGGCCAAGGTGGCGGCCGCCTCGCCCGTGATCACCGGCAACACCGCGGGCAACAAGGGCAGCGGCGCACTGGGCGCGGCCACCGTCGATGCCGCCTACCCGGGCTCGCCGCTGGCCGGCAACGTCACGCTGAGCTTCAACGCGGGCACCGGCACGCTGTCGGGCTTTCCGGCCGGCTCGGCCGTGACCGTCACGCGCGCCGACGGCACCGCCACCAGCTACCCGGCCGGCACGCCCGTGCCCTACACGGCCGGCGCGAAGATGAGCTTCGACGGCATCACCGTGGCCATGACGGGCGCGCCCGCGCAGGGCGACACCTTCACCATCGGCAAGAACACCGGCGGCGTCTCCGACGGCGGCAACGCGCTGCTGCTGGGCGCGCTGCAGCGCAAGACCACCATGTCGAACGGCACCGCGACCTTCAACGGCGCCTACTCGCAGCTGGTGAGCGACGTCGGCAACCGCGCCATGTCGATCAAGGTGGCCGCCGTCACGCAGGACAGCGTCACCGGCCAGATCAAGGCCAGCCAGCGCGCGATTTCGGGCGTGGTGCAGGACGAGGAAACCGGCAACCTGCTGATGTTCCAGCAGATGTACCAGGCCAACGCCAAGGTGATCCAGACCGCCTCGGCGATGTTCGACGCCATCCTCGGCATCCGCAGCTAGTCGTTCACCTCCGCACAGATTCCAGGACCCGCGATGCGCATCAGCACCCAATCCTTCTACGAACAGAGCCTGCAGTCGATGGGCCTGCAGCAGCAGAAGCTGTTCAAGGTCCAGCAGCAGCTGGCGACCAACTCCAAGTTCCTGACGGCCGGCGACGACCCGGTGGGCGCGGCGCGCGCGCTCGGCGTGAGCCAGACGCTGGCGGAGGGCGCCCAGTTCGCCACCAGCCGCCAGCGCGCGGCGCTGGCGCTGTCGACCGAAGAGAACGCACTCGACTCGGTGACGTCGATCCTGCAGCACGTGAAGACGCTGGTCGTGCAAGCCGGCGGCGGCGGCTTGTCGGACGCCGATCGCGGCTCGCTTGCCACGGCCATCCAGAGCAGCCTGGAGCAGCTCGTGGGCGTGGCCAACAGCGACAACGGCAGCGGCCAGTACCTGTTCGCCGGCTACAAGAGCGGCAGTCCGCCCTTCGTGATGGCTGCCGGCGGCGGCGTGCAGTACGTGGGCGACCAGGGCGAGCGGCTGATGCAGATCGACGTGGCGCGCCAGATGTCGACCTCGGACGACGGCCGCAGCATCTTCCAGTCGGTGCAGGGCGGTGCGGGCTACGTGACCTCGGGCTCACCTGCCAACACCGGCTCGGGCGTGTTCGGCGCGGTGAGCATCACCGACGCCACCGCACCGAACTACGGCAAGGACTTCACCATCCGCTTCACCGGCACCGACTACACGGTGATGACCAAGGACACGCCGCCCGTGGTGGCCGCGAGCGGCCCGTTCACCGCCGGCACCCCGATCTCGTTCGGCGGCGTGCAGATCGCCATCAGCGGCACGCCGGCCAACGGCGACAGCTTCGACGTGTCGACCGCGCAGAACGCCGGCACCGACATCTTCGCGGCCCTGGGCGAGCTGGTGACGGCGCTGCGCGCACCGCTGAACGGTGGCGGCGCGGCGGCCCAGGCGCAGCTGCGCAACGCCTTGAGCACCGCCAACGTGAAGGTCACGAACGCGCACGACAACGTGCTCACCGTGCTGTCGTCGGTGGGCTCGCGCCAGGTCGAGCTGCAGGCGCTCGACAGCGCGGGCGCGATGAACAAGCTGCAGGAGGAAAGCTACCTGTCGTCGATCGAGGACCTCGATCCGTACACGGCGATTTCCGAGTTCTACCAGCGGCAGTCGTCGCTGCAGGCGACGCAGATGACGTTTGCCAAGTTGAACAGCATTTCGCTTTTCAACTACCTGTGAGGGTGGTGTGGCCAGCGGCTGCGTGCCGGCCACTGGAGGGGGAAAGCCGATCGTCGCGATGGACGCGGGCAGAATGCGTCGACTGGCTGCCGTCGGTCGTCCGCCTGGCAGCCGCGCACCACACCCGCCTTCCTCGGAGAATCAACACATGGCCGAACGTGCACATGGGGCACCGGCGCCCGCGACCCGGACCATGCTGGCTGGAGAACGCTGGTACGGCAAGGACATCGACCGGCAAACCTACACCGCCGTCCTGTTCAGCGATCTGGGCATGACGGAGGCCAGGAACACCGGGTCGGTGTTCACCGACTGCACGTTCCGGAGCGCGCGCTTCAATGCGTCGGTCCACACGGAGGCGGCTTTCGTCAATTGCACGTTTGTCGCCTGCAAGTTCTTCGACGCCAGCTTCATCGATTGCAAGTTCATCGGCAGCATGTTCGATGGCTGCATGTTCGAGGTGATGAAGGCCGTCGGCGGCGACTGGTCGTTTGCCGGCCTGCCGGGGGCCGACCTGCGCAAGGCGTCGTTCAACGGCACACGGATGCGCGAGGTCGACCTCACGGGCGCTCGGTGCGACGGCGGCGTTCTTCGCGATGTCGATCTGTCGGGGGCCTGGCTGCACAGCGCCAACTTCTCGCGGTGCGACCTGCGTGGCAGCGACCTGAGCGCACTCGAACCGCAGCACGTGCAGCTCCAAGGCGCAGTCATCACCGCCGTGCAAGCGTTGACCATCGCCGAGGCGCTGGGAATGGACGTCAGGCCGGAGGAATAGAAGCGAGACAGCGCGGGTGCGATGAACACGCCGCAGGAAGCAAGCTGCCTGCCGTTGGCGTGGGATCGCTTCTCCACCTGCGTCTTGCGAGGCGGGCCACCGGTTCCCGTGGCCTCCCACAAAAGCGGTATTTCGTTTGCGAATCGGCCGGCTAGATTCAGGCGCCATCCTGGAGGAGAAAAGCATGCCGATCGTTCGCACCCTGGCCCTGAGCGTCTTCCTGCTGGGCACGGCCTTGCCCGCCCTGGCCGCGAACGACGGCACCGACAGCCATTGCGTCATCGGCAAGGACAGCACGCTTTTCAACCAGTGCAACTACAGCGTCGACGTCGGCTTCTGCGTCGAGAACCCGCGGCAGACCAAGCACTTCTTCGACAGCTCCGAGGCCTTCCAGTGCCCCAACGGCGGACTCAGCACGCTGGGCCCCGGCAAGAAGGAGGGCAACCTCCTTCACGGCACCGTGCACTGGTGGGCCTGCTCGACCAAGCACCGGGGCACGGGTCGGTGGCGGTACGTGGAAGGGCGGGGCTACCGGGGGTACTGCTTCTCCGAGAAGGAGGCGAAGGCCGCGAATTCGGCGCCCTCGCAGCGAACGCGCGCCTCATCTGAAGAATGCAAGGCGCTGCAGCAACGCGCCACGCAGGCCTCGGGCCCCGGCGCGGACCGCGTTCACAACTACACGATGATCGAGTACCTCGATCGCAGCTGCGGCAACCTGACGCCCGAAGACCGCGCGGCCACGCGCAAGGTCTATCAGCAGGAGTACGTGCGGCTCGTCTCCGAATGCAGACATTCGGGCGCCAGGAACTGCGACTCGGCCGCCATGCCGAACGAGGCCGCGGCGCCGGAGCGCCCGACGGTTCAGGCGGGCAGCGTCCCCGCGGCGAGAGCATCCTCGCGCAGCGAACCCTCCGTGGACATGCTGATGTCGCGGTGTTCGGACGCCCTGCGGACCGCCATCGACACCTTCTATCAATCGGAGGTGGAGGCCGACCGCTACTACCGCCGCACGCACACCGGGTCGCGCGAGCGCGTGCAGGGATGGATGACGGAAAAAGCCAGGGTCGAATACGCCGCAGGCGCGCTGGCCGTTCCGCCGCAGTCGCTGGCCGAGTACCACGCGGGAGCACTGCAGGAGGCGGCGAGCCGGACCCGGCCGATGGGCAATGGCCTGCACGATCCCCATCGCGAACAGGCGCTCCTGCGGGCCTGCTACATGAAGGCCCGCCTCGACAGCCGCTAGAGGCCCCTGCGGTAGCGTCCTGTTCAGGCGCGGATGTGAAGGGGCGCGAACGACTTCACCAGGTCGTCCAGCGCCTTCAGCTGCGTGAGGAAGGGCTCCAGCTGGTCCAGCGGCAGGGCGCTGGGACCGTCGCACTTGGCCTGCGCCGGGTCCGGATGCGCTTCGAGGAAGAGGCCCGCCAGGCCCACCGCCAGGCCCGCACGCGCCAGCTCGGCCACCTGCTCGCGCCGCCCGCCGGAGGCGATGGCGTTGGCCTCGCGTTGCTGGAGCGAATGCGTCACATCGAAGATGACCGGCAGGTTCCCGGTGACCTTCTTCATGGTGCCGAAGCCGAGCATGTCCACCACGAGGTTGTCGTAGCCGAAGCAGGTGCCGCGGTCGCACAGGATGACGGAAGAATTCCCCGCCTCCTTGAGCTTCTCCACGATGTTGAGCACCTGCGTCGGGCTCAGGAACTGGGGCTTCTTGACGTTGATGACCTTGCCGGTTTGGGCGAGCGCGACGACCAGGTCGGTCTGGCGGGCGAGAAACGCGGGCAGCTGCAGGACGTCCACCACTTCGGCGACGGGTTTCGCCTGCCAGGGCTCGTGCACGTCGGTGATGACGGGCACGCCGAACGCGGCCTTGACGGCCTCGAAGATCTTCAGGCCCTCTTCCAGGCCGGGGCCCCGGTAGGAGTGGATGGACGAGCGATTGGCCTTGTCGAAGCTCGCCTTGAAGACATAGGGAATGCCGAGCTTCTGCGTGACCCGGACGTATTCTTCCGCGGCACGCAGGGCCATGTCTTTCGACTCGAGGACGTTCACGCCGCCGAACAGGACAAAGCCCTTGCTGTTGCTGACGGTGATGGCGGGGGTGATGGCGACGGTGGTCAAGGCGAGCTCCTCTGAAGTGTCTGTTGCCCCGCATTCTCGCGGTTCGGCTCCTGGCCCAGAATGGGCCCCTGGCCACCTACGGCCTGAACCTGCCTGGCCGATAGGAGCGGTGCACGACCTCGACGCGGGGCCGGTGCGCCGCGATCCGCGTTACGCTGCAGCGCACGCCATGAAAGTACTTTTCCCCAATCCCTTTGGCCGCGCGCCAGCCTCCGCGCAGGCGGTCGACGCGCTGCAGCGCCGCCTCGGTTTCTCCGACGCCTACGCCACCTTCCTGCGAACCCAGAACGGCTTCTCGCTGTACGAGATGGAACAGGCCGGCGACATCGCGGCCTATGTGCAGCCAGACGGCACGGCGAGCAGCGCGTCGCATGCCAACTTCCGGGTGCTCAACAGCTTCGGCGCCTCGGACCCCCACTGCGACCTGGAGACGTTGCAGGCCGAGAGCCTGCTGGCCGACTGGTTTCTGGACATCGGCAGCGACCCCGCGGGCAACCCGTTCGTGGAGGTGCTGCACGGCCGGCACAAGGGCCGTATCGCCAGCCTCGACCACGACCTCTTTGCAGGCAAGCTGGACACGCAGGAGTTCCTGGCCGACATGGAACTGGCCCACCTCCCATCGCTCAGCCTGGACGCGCAGGCCGATGCGCTGTGCGACGAGGCGCAGGGCCTGGTGTGGTTCCACGCCAGCGGCATGCAATCCTTCCTGGACCATTGCATCCACTGCGACGACGATTTCTGGGGCTTCGTGGTGGACGAACGCGCGCCCTGACGCGGTCGGATCAGTTTCTCGCCACGCTCCTGAACGCCGCAGACAGTGCGTCCACGGCCTCCCGTGCCCGAGCCTCCCGGACCCTGGAGTGCAGCAGGACCGGCAGGCGCGGCAGGTCGGGCAGGCCCAGCTTGGGGCCCACGTCGACGCAGCCCAGGGGCAGCATGCGCGGCGCCAACGCCGCGACGCCCAGTCCGGCCACCACCGCCGCCGCCACGGCCGCGACGCCGCCCCCCACAAAGACTTCGGTCCATGGGATGCCGGCCGTGTCCAGGAGCTGCTCCGCCAGCGCGCGCACGCCGCAGGGCTGCGCCATCGTGGCCAGCGGCAGGGGCTCACCCACGCGGTGCTGCCAGCCTGCGGCAGCGAACCAGCCGAAGCGCTCCTGTGCCAGAAGCTTCCCGTCCGTGCGTCCGGCATGCAGCCGGACGATGACCGTGTCGAGTTCGCGTCGGTCGTAGCTCTGGAGCAGATCGCCCGACGAGCCGATCCGGATATCGATCAGCAACTGCGCGTCTTGTGCGTTCATGCGGGCGATCAGCGCGGGCAACTCCGGGCCTGCCACGTGGTCGCTGATGCCGATGGTCAGCCGCTGGCGGGCGCTCGCAAAGGCCGCCAGCGTGCGATCGTGGACCGCCAAGAGTTCCCGGGCATGTCCCAGGAAGGCGGCACCGCGCGCCGACAGCTCCACGTGCCGCGGTGTGCGCTCCAGGAGCCGGCAGCCCAGCCTGTCTTCGAGGCGTTTCAGTTTCAGGCTGATCCCTGCCTGCGTGGTCTGCATGACTTCCGCAGCGCGCGTGAAGCTGCCCAGCTCGGTGATGCGAACGAAGGCCTGAACGGCATCGAGATCCAGTGGGCGATCAGTCATGACAAAAGATTGTTATTGAGATAAGTATCAATAGCAAATCCGAATACATAACATCCGCTGTTCCAAGATGACCGGAGTAGCGATGCCCACCATTCACATCTCGATGCGCGCGGGAAAGCCCGAGGCGTACCGGCAGGCGATCTTCGACAGCCTCTATCGCGCCCTGCGCGACACCTTGAACGTGCCGCAAGACGACCAGTTCATGACGATCACCGAGCACGAGGCCGCCAACTTCCGATATGGAGGCGCCTTCGGCGTCGCGCGCAGCGACGATCTCCTGTACATCCAGATCACCGTTTTCAACACGCGCACCGCGCAGCAGAAGAAGGCGCTGTTCCAGCGCATCGCGCAGCTGCTGGCCGAGAGTCCAGGGATACGGCCGGAGGACGTGTTCGTTACCCTTGCCGATGCACCCAGGGAAAACTGGTCCGTCGGGCATGGGTTGGCGCAATTTGCCTGAGGAATGGCTGCTTCAGCCTCCAAAAGAAAGCCTGCATCCATCGCGCGATTCCAGAAAACTGGCGGACGGAATTTGAAAGAGGCCGGCGTCCTCTTCCCGACCGGACGCTTACTGACAACGCCACAGACCGCGCGCCTACTTGGCCAGGAGCGACGCAATCGCCGGCCCGGCCAGGCCGATGGTGGCACCCAGTGCATCGGCGTGGCCGTTGGGACTGTTCATCTCGACATACTCTGCCGGCGTGCCTTGCGCCTTGAGGATCTCCACGGCGCGTTTGGACAGGAGCGGCGGAAAGATCTGGTCCGAGCTGATGCCCACGAACAGCGACCTGGCCTTGATGCGTTCTGGTTTGGCGCTGGGCAACTGCAAGGCCTTCAGCGTGTACAGCCAGCTGTTGGCGTCCATGCCCTTGGCACGCGCTTCGCCGATCTTCTCGAGGGTGGCATCGACCGCAAACTGGTTCGCGGCCGCTTCGCCGGGGTTCTTGCCCGGGTCGGCCCACTTCTGGCCGAAGGCCTTGTCGGCCCAGGCGAAGCTGAGCGCGTCGAGCGTGACGAGACGCATGGCCTGCGTCATGCCTGCCAGCGGCTCGGCCTTGCCGTGGTAGTCGCCGTGGGCCCAGTTCGGGTCCAGCCGCACGGCCGCGCCCCACGAGCTCATCTTGGCGATGGCGTAGGCCGGGCTGTCGACGCCAGGCCCCACGATGGACACCAGGCGTTGCACGCGCTCCGGGTAGGCCGAGGCCCATTCCACCGACATCCAGGCGCCGGCCGACGCGCCCGCCACGGCGTAGAGGGTTCGAATGCCCAACGCATCGAGTAGGGCCTTCTGCACCTCCACCGTGTCCCGCGCCGCCAGCACCGGGAAGCGCGGACCATACGGTTTGCCGGTGGCGGCGTCGATGCTGGCCGGGCCGGTGCTGACGACGGTGGCCGATGCGCGATTGGGGTTGGCCAGCGCGTCGGTCGCGATGACGAAGAACCGATCGGTGTCGATCGGCAGGCCGGCGCCGATGATCGTGTCCCAGTACCCTGGCGCGGCGTCGCTCGCCGCATACCGGCCGGCGGCGTGCGAGGTGCCGGTGATGAAGTGATTGATGAGGATCACGTTGTCTCGCGCCGCATTCAGGCGGCCATAGGTTTCATAGCCGATGCGCACGCCCTTGATGACCTGGCCGTTCACGGTCGTGTAGCTGGGCAGGTTGAACACCTGCTTTTCCACGATGCCGTCGAAGGCCTGTGCGTTCGTCGTGACGAGCGCGGCACAGACGGCGGCCGCGGCGCAAAGCAGCGTGTTCGAAAGAGAAAAAGAAGATCGTTGCATGGGGACTCCCGGGTGGTGAGGTCCGCACTGTCGGCGGCCGCAGCCAGGCGCGCATCCGGTTTGGCGCCCAAACGCCCGGTGGAGGGCATCAACGGTCGTGAGGCGGTATCGAGCGGTCGCCGTTCGGTCCCCTCAAACGACGGCTCGAGGACAAAGTCGCCTCACAGGCTCTGGATCGGTAGCGGCATGGCGTGCCAACCTCTACAGTTGCGCGATGCTGCCGACTGCCACCCGTGATCCGCGTTGATTCACCGATTCCCGCCCACTGGCTGGGCGCCGTGCGGCTGACGGCCGGCGCGTTCCTGCTGTGCGCGATCGCGGCCGGGCTGCTCTTCTGGGCCGCTCCTGCACTCGAAACACCGGCGCGCCTGTTCGTCTTCGTCGAATGTGTCGGCATGGTGTTCGTTGCGTGCGTCGCGGTGCTGGGCCGCTTTGGACGACTGCGGCGAATGCAGGCGCTGCCCCGTTGGCTTCTGACCGGTGCGATCGCCATCCCGACGGGGTACTTCGGCGGTCACCTGGTCGCGCTCCTAATCCTGGACGAACCGGTCGGCCGCGTCGTGGGTCATGACAGCGACTACATGGTAGCCTTCGCCTTCGGCCTGGTGCTGGCCATGTTCGTCCTCTACGTCGCTGCGACGCGTGACCAGCTTGCCAAGGAGGCGGTCGCCCGATCCGACGCCCAGCGCCTGGCCACCGAATCGGAATTGCGGCTGCTGCGCGCGCAACTCGAGCCCCACATGCTGTTCAACACGCTGGCGACTCTGCGCTCGCTCGTCGACGAAGACCCGCGACAGGCCGAGCGCATGATCGACCAGCTGATCGTCTACCTGCGCAGCACGCATGCCGCGTCACGCGACGAGGTGACGACGCTGCAGTCGGAGTTCGCCCAGCTGAGGGCGTACCTCGACATCATGTCCTTGCGCATGGGGCCCAGGCTGGCCTACCGACTCGACTTGCCCGCCGAGCTGGAGCGGATCGCCATCCCGCCGATGCTGTTGCAGCCGCTGGTCGAGAACGCCATCAGGCACGGCCTGGAGCCGAAGTTGGGCGCAGGGGGCGTCGAAGTGCTGGCACGGTCGATCGAGGGCGGCATCGAGGTCGCTGTGGACGATTCCGGTCTGGGCTTGTCGCCGCACCTGCCCGCTTCGGGGGGCAACGAGGTCTGCGGGGCCGGACTGAAAAATGTGCGTGATCGCCTCCAGACCCGCTATGGCTTGCGTGCGTCCCTGTCTCTGCAAGCGCGATCGCCGTGCGGCGTGCGCGCGGTCGTGAGGATTCCATCGTGAGCACGTGGCGCGGCGTGATTGCCGAAGACGAACCGGTGCTGTCGAGAACACTGCAGCGCTTGTTGCACGAAGCCTGGCCCGAGCTGGAGATCGTGGGCGTCGCCGACGATGGCCTGAAGGCGATCGAGCTGGCCCAGACCCTGGCGCCCGATGTGATGTTCCTAGACATCAAGATGCCGGGCAAGACAGGCTTGGAGGTCGCCGAGTCCGTCGCTGACGAGTGGTCCGACGACCAGGCCGAACCGCTCTTCGTCTTCATCACCGCGTACGACAACTTCGCCATCTCGGCGTTCGAGCATGCGGCGATGGACTACATGCTCAAGCCGGCGACGCTCGAACGCCTGCAGGTCTGCGTGCAACGCCTGAAGCACAGGTTGCACGAGCGCGCCCGGACACCGGCGGCCGGTGGCATGGCGGCCCTGATGCAGCGCGTGCAGTCGATCACCGATCCGGCGGACGCGCCCGAAAAGATCAAGGTCATCCGCGCCGGCGTCGGCAACACCGTGCGGATGATTCCGGTCTCGGAGGTGATCTGCCTGGAAGCCGCTGAGAAGTACGTCAATGTCGTCACGGCCCAGGGCGAGGCGTTGGTGCGCATGAGCCTGCGCGATCTGGTGTCGCGCATCGACGCCACCGACTTCACGCAGGTGCATCGCGGCGTGCTCGTCAACACCCACTGCATCGAGAGCGCCACCCGCGACGAGAACGGGCGCTACAGCCTGTCGGTGCGGGGCCTGGCACGATCGCTCAAGGTCAGCCGGGCGTTCGGGCACCTGTTCCGCGCGATGTAGCGGCAGCAGGCTTGTTGATGACCAGGGCCGGGGTCATCGCCTCGGGGCGCGCAGCCTCGCAATGCCGAAGCCCAAGGCCACTGCGACGCACAAGAATGCCAGCACGGCCAGCCAGGTGGATTGGGTGAAGTAATAGGCGCCCAAGGCCGCACCCGCCGCCACGAAGGCCCCCAGCCATTCCAGGGCGGGGTCGAGCCAGCTCTTGGCAGCGTGCGCCTTGGGTTCCGCGAACGCGCGATCGTGTTCGTCGATCTGCTGTGTTGTTGTCGGCGATCTGCGGGCCTTCCGTTGTCGCGGGTCGGGGAAGTGTTCTCGCACCGCCGGCGTGGGCCAGGCGCCATCGCTGGATGACGCGAGGCCGCTCAAGGTCCAGACCGGGTCCGCATCGTGCCTCGCAAGATCCGACATCAGGCTTTCGAGCGCCTTGCTGTCGTGGAGACCGTCGATGTCCCCAAGATCGGCGCGCAGCCATGGCTCGGCATCGGCCGCATCCGGCAGGCCGGAAGTGCGCAGCAGGAGGTAGTCCCCGAAGTGCTGCGCAATCAGTGCTTCAAAGGACGCGTATATCGGGCGGTAGCGCTCTCCGACAGCGCCGAGGATCGCTTCACGCCGTGTCGTCAACCGCGCAACCGCTGCGGCCTTGTCAATGACGAGGTAGGGGTAGGTCGCGTCGGCGCCGAAATCCTCGATGCATTCCTCGCGGTCGACGGCCGAGGCTTCGTCGTCGGTGTCGTATTCGTCGATGAAGCGCGCGTACCGGATGTCGCTGGGGCTGAAGAGCGCCCGCCAGAACAGCGGGAAGAACGCGTTGGCCTCCAACTCAGCGCCATGGCCGAAGAAGCTGCGCCATTCGTTGCGGCTGCCTTCCGGCATCCGGGGCAGGGAGGAGCTGGACAGATAAATGGGGTGTGACATGCGCGATCTTCCGTGTTGCGGCCGGAATCATCTTAGTGGGAGTGGCGCGTCATCCCGTGACCCTGATGTCCTTCAAACCAGCCGACTGGCCGCAAGCAGCCCTTCACCCCTCAGCGCCGCAACCCCTGCGTGAACCGCAGCATGTTCGAGAGCGACTCCGCAAACCGCGGCTCCAGGAACGCCGCCAGGTGCGGCATCAGCAGCTGCAGCATCACCAGCCCCGCCAGCAGCGTGAGCGGAAAGCCCACTGCGAAGATGCTGAACTGCGGCGAGGCGCGGTTCAGGATGCCCATGGCGAGGTTGAGCGTGAGCAGTGCGGTGATCAGCGGCAGTGCCAGCAGCAGGCCGCTCGCGAAGATGTCGCCGGCCGCGAGCACCAGGAACATCCAGCCGCCGGCCGCCAGCGGTGCGTCGGCGATGGGCAGCGTGTGAAAGCTCGCGGCCAGCGCTTCCAGCATGAGCAGGTGGCCGTCCAGCGCCATGAAGATCAGCATCGCCAGCATGTTCAGCAACCGCGACACCACCATCGTGCTGCCGTGGCTCATGGGGTCGAAGAAGGACGCGAACGACAAACCCATCTGCAGGCCGATGTACTCGCCCGCGGCCAGCACGGCCGTGAAGATGAGGCGCATCGAGAAGCCCATGGCGGCGCCGATCAGCACCTGCTGCACGATGATCCAGAGGCCGCCTGCCGACACCACGGGCACTGCGGGAAACGGCCCGAGGGTGGGCGAGATCACCAAAGTGAGCACGGCGGCGATGCCCACCTTCACCTGGCGCGTCGCCCAGGGCTCGCCGAACACCGGCGCCGTGGAGACCATGGCCAGCATGCGCACGAAGGGCCAGAGAAAGGCCACCAGCCAGGCCTCGAGCTGGCCCGAGGTGGCGGAGAAAACCGAGGGCGTCACGCCAGCATCTGCGGGATGCTGGCGAACAGGGCGCGCATGTAGTCGAGCATGCGGTCGAGCATCCACGGCCCGGCGATGACCAGCGTCGCGAACACCGCGAGCAACTTGGGAATGAAGGACAGCGTGGCCTCGTTGATCTGCGTGGCCGCCTGGAAGATGCTGACCACCAGGCCGATCACCAGCGCCACCAGCAGGAGCGGTGCGCCGAGCAGCAACGAGATTTCCATGGCCCGGTGGCCCATGGTCATGACGGATTCGGGCGTCATAAATAGAAGCTCTGCGAGAGCGCACCGATCAGCTGCTGCCAGCCGTCGGCCAGAACGAACAGCATGAGTTTGAAGGGCAGCGCGATGGACGCGGGCGGCACCATCATCATGCCCATCGACATCAGCACACTCGCCACCACGAGGTCGATGATGAGAAAGGGAATGAAGATGGTGAAGCCGATCTGGAACGCCGTCTTCAGCTCGCTGATCACGAAGGCCGGCAGCAGGATGCGCAGCGGCACGTCTTCGGGCCCCTGCATCTCGGGCGCCTTGGCGAGCCGTGCGAACAAGGCCAGGTCGGTCTCGCGCGTCTGCTTGAGCATGAAGGTCTTGAAGGGCGCGATGCCGCGCTCCAGCGCCTTCTCGGCGCTGAGCTTGCTTTCCGAGAACGGCACGTAGGCCTCGGTGTAGGCCTTGTCGAACACCGGCGACATCACGAAGAAGGTGAGGAACAGCGACAGCCCCACCAGGATCTGGTTGGGTGGCGAGGTCTGCGTGCCGATCGCGGTGCGCAGCAGGCCCAGCACGATGAGGATGCGCGTGAAGCTGGTCATCGACAGCAGCAGCGCGGGCAGGAAGGTGAGCGAGGTCAGCAGCACCAGCGTCTGCACGCTCAGCGACCAGGTCTGGCTGCCGCCGGGGCCCGGCGTGCTCGTGAGGCCGGGCAGCCCTTGCGTCCACGCGGCGGCGGGCAGCGTGGCGGCGAGCAGCAGCAGGGCGGTGCGCAGGCCGCGGTGCAGGGCAGGGCGCGTCATGGGGCGGTGCGCGTTTTGCCCGCGAGGGAATCGCGCAGCTTCTGGGCGAACAGGCCCACCGGGTTCTGTGGCGACATCGGTGTGACTGCCGCAGGCGTTGCCTGGGCCGGCAGCGTGTGCAGCGTGCGGACCTGGCTGCTGGTGACGCCCAGCACCAGCCACTGGCCGGCCACGTCCACCACGACCACGCGCTCGCGTGGGCCGACCATGGCGGTGGACACCACCTTCACCACCTGGCCGCCGCCCAGCCGCTGCAGGCCGAAGCGCCGCGCCAGCCACGCGCACAGGAAGATCAGGCCGACGACCGCCGCCATGCCGAAGCCCGCCTGCAGCAGGCCCGCGCCGCCGACCGCAGCGGGCGGCGCGGCTTCGCGCACCGGCGTGGGCACGGTGGGCAAGGCCGCATGCGCCGCATGAAAGCCCAGTGCCAGCAGCGCGGCGCCCCGCGCAAGCAGCGAAGACACCCGCGCCAGGTTCATGCGCGCGCGAGCTTCTGCATGCGCTCGGAGGGCGTGACGATGTCGGTCAGGCGGATGCCGTACTTCTCGTTCACCACCACCACCTCGCCCTGCGCAATGAGGTAGCCGTTGATCAGCACGTCCAGCGGTTGTCCGGCCAGGCCGTCGAGCTCGACCACCGAGCCCTGCGACAGCTGCAGCAGGTTCTTGATGGTGATGCGCGTGCGGCCGATCTCGGCGGTGAGCTGCACCGGCACGTCGAGCACGCGCGCGATGTCCACGGGCGTGGCGGACGATGCAGCCGGCGCGTCCTGGATCTGCTGGAAGACCTGCGCGGTGGCCGGCGCCACGGCCGGGTCGGGCGCGGGCGCGCTGGCCGCGGTCTGCTCGGCCAGTGCGCTGGCCCAGTCGTCCGCGTCGCTGGCGGCAGAGGTGTTGTCAGTCATGGTCGTTCTTCGAATCGCTGTCTTGGTGGGAGATCATGTGTTGCACGCGCAGGGCGTAGCGCTCGTTGGAGGTGCCGTAGCCGCAGGCCATCACGGGCACGCCGCCGACCTTGGCGACCACCGTCGCCGGCAGCTCGATGGGAATCACGTCGCCCACGCGCAGCTTCATCACCTCGCCCAGCGTCGAGGGCATGGTCACGAAGTCGGCGGTGAGCTCGACGTCGGCGGCCTGCATCTGGCGCGACATCTGCGTGACCCAGCGCTTGTCGACCTCGACCTCGTCCTGGATCGGGTTGGACAGCAGGTCGCGGATCGGCTCGATCATCGAGTAGGGCAGGCACACATGCAGGAAGCCGCCGATGGGGCCGAACTCGATCTGCAGCGTGGTGTTGATCACCACCTCGTTGGGCGCCACGATGTTGGCGAGCTTGCCGTGCATCTCGGCGCGCACGTAGTCGAAGGCCAGCGGAAACACGGGCTGCCACGCGTCGCCATAGCACTGCAGCGACAGGTCGAGCAGGCGCTTGATGATGCGTTGTTCGGTGCGCGTGAAGTCGCGCCCTTCCACGCGCACGTGGTAGCGCCCGTCGCTGCCGAACAGGTTGTCCACCACGAGGAACACCAGCTTCGGATCGAACACGAAGAGGGCGGTACCGCGCAGCGGCTTCATGTGGACCATGTTGATGTTCGCGGGCACCGGCAGGTGCCGCACGAACTCGCCGAACTGCTGGATCTGCACGGGCCCGACCGAGATGTCGGGGCTGCGGCGCATGAAGTTCAGCAGCGCACTGCGCAGGCCGCGCGCAAAGCGGTCGTTGATGACCTCCAGCGTGTGCATGCGGTTGCGCACCACGCGGTCGGGCGCACCGAGGTCGTAGGCCGGCAGGCCGTCGGGCGGCGGCGCGGGCGCGGCGGCCTGGTCGAGGTCGCCGCCGGTGACGCCCTGCAGCAGCGCATCGACCTCGTCCTGGGAGAGCACCTGTTCATACGCCATGGATCGCGGGTCCGCAAACGGGCATCGTCGTCACTGCACGACGAAGGAGTTGAAGGACACGCTCGCAATGCCCAACTCGGGCAGGCCCTCGGCCAGCGGCGCGTTCAGCGCGCTGTGGATCTCCGTGGCCAGCCGGGCCTTGTCTTCCGAGGTGACCAGCGATTCGGGCGGGCGGTTCGACAGCAGCACCAGCAGGCGGCTGCGCAGCTCGGGCATGAACTCCACGATCTGCGCCTTGGCCTGCTCGTCGCGCACCTTCAGCGCCATGCCGATCTGCAAAAAGCGCGAGCGGCCTTCGGACTGCAGGTTGACGGTCAGCGGTTCCAGCAGCAGGAAGATGGGCTTCTCGGGCACCGGCGCCTTGGCCGTTTCGGCGGCGGCGTGCTCGATGAAGCGGGGCAGCACGAAGACGTACGCCGCCGCGCCGGCCACGGCCAGGCCGAGAGCGGCCACGAGCCCGATCAGCAGTTTCGAGGTGCGGCGCGAGGCCGGGGGGTCGGTCGCGACCGACGCAGCCGCGGTGGCGGCGGGAGAAGAGGTAGCCATGGTGAAACGGTGGACGGGTCCGATCTATTCTTTGCGAAGTCGCCCGCCGGCGAACGGCCGAACAAGCGCACAAAGGCGCTTCACATCCGTTCATTGCGGGAGGCGGGTGGGGCGGTTTCAGGCGAAGGTGTCGACGCCCGGGCCCGTGCGTGGGGTGGCAACGGGGCGGGGTGCGGCCGTTGCCGTGCGGGCGATGTCGGTGGCAACGGAAGTGCCCTGCGGTCGCCAGGCGCCCTGTCGCTGGTTGTGTTGCTGCTGTTGTTGCTGCGCGAACGCGGCATCCTGGCCGAAGGGCGCGCGCGTGTCCGCGCCCACCGAGGTCTGGCCCAACGTGATGCCCTGCTCCGACAGGCTGGTGCGCAGTTGCGGCAGCGCGGCCTCGACGGCCTTGCGCACGCTCTCGTGCGCCGACACGAACGCGGCCTGCGCCTGGTGCTCGCCGACCGACAGCGTGACCTTCAGCGGGCCGAGGCCGGCGGGGTTGAGGTTCAGCTCGGCCGTGTGCGTGCCGGTGAGGCTCATGCGCGCGAGCTGCTGACCGAGTGCGGGGGCCCATTTCTCGCTGCCGACTTCGGGCGCGAGCGTGTGCATGGCGGGGCGTGCGACGGGGCTTTCGGTCGTGCGTTCTGTGGAAGTGGCGGCGGGTTGTTGAAGTGCAAAAGAAGCTGCTGGGGTTGCCGCGTCGTCGCTTGAAGCGGTGGCGGGCACTGCGGCGACAGGTGCGGCTTCTGCCGTCACGGGCTTCGCATCGGCAGCGGGCTGGGCTTGCGCTGCGGCTGCGAGCTGTTCGGTGGTCGTGGTGCTCACGGTGCGCGGTGCGCTGGCGCGGCCTGATGCGGCGGTGCCGACGGGTGGGCCGGCAGGTGCGGCCACCGGCTTCTTGCCATCGACAGCCATCGGCTGCGCGGCCACGGCGGCGCGCACGATCTCGTACAGCGAAGGCGGTGCCGCGTTGTCGGCTTCGGGCGCTGCGCTTTGTGCGGTGGCGGTTGCGGTGGGGGCGGAAGCGTCTTTGGTCGCGATGGCGGGCGCGGGTGTGGGGGCGGCGTCGCTGCTCACGCGGACCGTGCCCGCAGGCAGGCCGGCTTGCGCGTCGGGCGTGACCGGCGCCAGTGAAGTTTCTGGCGCACCGCTGCCCTGCGTGGCCGCACCTCCCGCAAGCACCAACGCCTGTTGCGGCGTGACGGCTGCTGCAAGAAAAGCGAGGTCCGGCTCCGCAGGCGGCGCGTCCCGCATCTCTTCAGCGAGATCTGCCTTGCGCGGCGGCTTGGCATCTACAACCACGGTGTCGGCATCCGACGCCTTCTCAGCCTGGCTCGCGCGCGAACGTTCGAGCGCGGCACCGAACGCGCGGCCCTGCGCCTCGTCGGCGTTGCTGCGGCCACGTGCGCCGCCCTGCGCGACCGGCGAAGTGGCGGCAGGCGTGACGGACGGCGGGATCATGGGAGGCATGTCGGTTCCTGGAGGAGATTCAGTGGGTGGGGAGCGAGGCGCGGTCGAAGAACTGGCGGGCGGCGCGTTCGTCGCTGTCGCGCTGTTCGCGCTTGGCCTGCGCCATCAGCTCCTGCGCGCGCACGCGATCGGCCAGCGTGTCGAAGGAGCTGAGGCGGCGCTTCTCGCGCTGCCAGTCGGTGCGGCCCCGGTCGAGCTGGTGGCCGGCCCGCTCGGCGATGGCGCGCTGCTGCGCGATCGCGTGGTCGAGCGTGCCGAGGAAGTTGCGGTAGTTGCGCCACTGCGACGACGGCAGGCCGCCGCGCATCAGCGTGTCCAGTTGCGCGTGGTAGTCCTGGCGGTACTGCAGCAGCAGCTCGAGCTTCTGCTGCGCGCTCAGGTGCGCGCTCTGCAAGGCGCCCAGGCGGCGCGCGGCGTCGTCGGTCTGGCTCTGCGCCAGGTCGATGAGCATGCCGAGGGGGAGCTTGCTGCTGCTCATGGGCGTCCTGGGGAAGGTGTGTTCGTGAACAGGCTGTCCATGTGGGCGATGGCCTCCTCGTAGCCGGTGCGCTCGTGCATCGACTGCTGCAGGAAGGCCTCGATGCGCGGGTACATCGCGATCGCCTGGTCCAGTTGCAGGTCGTGCCCCGGCGCGTAGGCGCCCACGCTGATCAGGTCGCGGTTGCGCTGGTAGCGCGACAGCATCTGCTTGAAGCGGCGCACGGTGTCGAACTGCGCGGGCGCGATCAACGACGTCATCGCGCGGCTGATCGAGGCCTCGATGTCGATGGCCGGGTAGTGCCCCGCTTCGGCCAGCGTGCGCGAGAGCACGACGTGGCCGTCCAGGATCGCGCGTGCCGAATCGGCGATCGGGTCCTGCTGGTCGTCGCCTTCCGAGAGCACGGTGTAGAAGGCCGTGATCGAGCCGCCGCGCCCCTGCGCATCGCGCGCGCCGTTGCCGGCGCGCTCCACCAAGGCGGGAAGCCGCGCGAACACCGAGGGCGGGTAGCCCTTGGTGGCGGGCGGCTCGCCCACGGCCAGCGCGATCTCGCGCTGCGCCATCGCATAGCGCGTGAGCGAATCCATGATGAGCAGCACGTCCTTGCCCTGGTCGCGAAAGTACTCGGCCAGGCAGGTGGCGTAGGCCGCACCCTGCAGGCGCAGCAGCGGCGAGTTGTCGGCCGGCGCGGCCACCACCACGGCGCGCGCCAGGCCCTCTTCGCCCAGCGTGTTCTCGATGAAGTCCTTCACCTCGCGACCGCGTTCGCCGATGAGGCCGACCACGATCACTTCGGCGCTGGTGTAGCGGGCCATCATGCCCAGCAGCACGCTCTTGCCCACGCCCGAGCCGGCAAACAGGCCCATGCGCTGGCCGCGGCCGACGGTGAGCATCGCGTTGATGGCGCGCACGCCCACGTCGAGCACCGAGTCGATGGCCGCGCGCGACAGCGGGTTGATCGGCGGCGCCGCCAGCGGCACCTGGCGCGCCACGTCGAGCGGGCCCAGTCCGTCGAGCGGGCGGCCGGCCGCATCGACCACGCGTCCCAGCATGCCTTCGCCCACGGGCAGGCGCTTGGTGTGGGCGTCGCCGGCCGCACCGGGCTCGCGCAGGCCGGGCCGCGCGAACACGCGCGCGCCGGGCAGCAGGCCCGCCACTTCGGTCTGCGACATGAGGAAGAGGCGATCGCCCGCGAAGCCCACCACTTCGGCTTCGGCGTGGCGCTGCGGATGGCCGGGCGGCAGTTCGATGAGGCAGTCGCTGCCCACGGGCAGCTGCAGGCCCACGGCTTCGAGCACGAGGCCGACGGCGCGCGTGAGGCGGCCCGAGGCGGTGGTGGTCGTGCTGCGGGCGACGTCGGCGCGCGCCTGTTCCAGCACGGTGCGCACGCTGTTCAGATGAGGGTTGGTGGCCGTCGTCTGCATCGGCTCAGGAAGCGTCGCCACGCAGCGCCGCACCCACGCGCTCCCAGCGCGTGGCCAGGCTGGCGTCCAGCTCGCCCGTGGCCGACTGCACGCGGCAGCCGCCGCGCGCCAGGCTGTCGTCGGCGCGCAGCTGCCAGCCGGCCGCTTCGATCTCGCTGCCCAGGCTGTTCTTCACCAGCGCGAGGTCGTCGGGGTGCAGCAGCAGGCGCGGCTCGCCGCGCAGCGCGGGTTCGGCGTACAGCAGGTCGCGCACCAGAGGCAGCACCCATTCGGGCTCGGCCTGGTAGGTGCGGTGCACCACCTGGCGCGCCACGTCGAGTGCGAGCGCGAGCACGGTCTCGGCCAGCTCGGCCTCGGCGCCGCGCAGCGCTTCGGGCAGCGAGCGGGCCAGCGCGCGCAGGCGTTCGGCGTGCACGCTGGCGGCGGCGAGGCCGGTGGCCAGGCCTTCGGTGTGGCCGACCTGGCGGCCTTCGGCCAGCCCGGCGGCGCGGCCCTCGGCCTCGCCTGCAGCACGCGCCTCCTTGCGGATGCGGGCCAGCTCGGCGAGGTCGACCTTGGGCGCGGGAGGCGCAGGCGGTGGAGAAGGGCGCTGCGCCGTGTGGCGCGAGAGGGCCGCGCCCGACGGCGCCTTGCCATCGAGCGTGCCCATCTCCCAGCGCTCCCACGCCGACAGCGCGGGCGTGCCGGCGCCGGCCTGGCGCGCGGCCGCGTGGATGGCGGCGAGGCGCTCGCGCGAACTGTTGGAGGCGCCGAAGGCGCCGGGGTCAGACGAAGTCATCGGTGCCAGGCGCCGCGATCACGATCTCGCCGGCGTCCGCGAGGCGGCGGGCGACCTGCAGGATGGCCTTCTGTTCGGTCTCGACCTGCGACACGCGCACGGGACCGCGCAGCTCCATGTCCTCGCGCAGCGTCTCGGCCGCGCGCTGCGACATGTTGCTGAGGAACTTGTCGCGCAGCTCCAGCGGCGCGCCCTTGAGCGCGATGATGAGCGAGTCGCTCTCGATGTCCTTGAGCAGGCGCTGGATGCTGCGGTCTTCCAGGCCCAGCAGGTTCTCGAACACGAACATCTCGTCGACGATGCGCTGGGCCAGCGCCTCGTCCTGTTCGCGCACATGGGCGATGGCTTCTTCTTCCACCGTGGTGCTCATCAGGTTGACGATCTCGGCCGCGGTGCGCACGCCGCCCAGGCGGCTGCGGCGCAGGCCCTGGCCCGCGAGCATTTCGGTCAGCACCTCGGTCAGCTCGTTCAGTGCCGAAGGCTGCACGCCGCCGAAGGTGGCCACGCGCATGATCACGTCGTGGCGCAGGCGCGCGGGCAGCTTCTCGAGCACTTCCGAGGCCTTCATGCGGTCCAGGTGCACCAAGAGCGTCGCAAGGATCTGCGGGTGCTCGTCGCGGATGAGCTCGGCCACCTCGCCGGCCTCGAGTTCGTTCAGGCGCTCGATGCCGCCGTGCGGCTCGTCGGGCTGCAGGATGTCTTCCAGCAGGTTGCTCGCGCGGTCGTCGCCCAGCGCCTTCTTGAGCACGGCGCGGATGTAGCTGGTGGAGCCCAGGTGCAGCGCCGACAGCTGCTCGGTCTCCTGGCGGAACTCGGCCAGCACCGAGGCCAGCTCGTCGCGCGAGACCGCGCTCAGCTTGGACATGGCCAGGCCCAGTGCCTGCACCTCGGAGGTGGGCAGCAGGTGCAGCGCGGCGGCGGCGCGGTCTTCGCCCAGCGCCATGAGCAGGATGGCGCTCTTGCGGGTGCCTGCTTCGCTGCTAGTCATCGGTGTGCATCCAGTGCTGGATCAGGGCGGCCACGAGCTTGGGGTCCTTGTCGGCGGTCTGCTGGGCGTAGTCCATGTCGGCCTTCTGGCGTGCGGACTCGCGCTGCTGCAGGGTTTCTTCGGGCTCGGCCGGGGCCGTGCCGGTGGGGGGCACGGCGCTTGCATCGGCCACGGGCTGCGCGGGCGGCGGCGCGGCCAGGTGCCGGCGCATCAGCGGGCGCCCCACGGCGAACCAGGCGAACAGCGCGAGCAGGCCGATGAGCAGGTAGGGGACCAGCGTCTTGCCGAACGCGAGGTTGTCGCGGTCGCGCCAGAACGGCACGTCGGGCGCGGGGCCGGCATCGCTGTCGCCGTCGCGGGCGAAGGCGCTGTTGACCACGTTGAGCGAGTCGCCGCGCTCCTGGCTGAAGCCCATCGCTTCCTTGGCGAGGTTGCGGATCTGCTCCAGCTCGGCCGGTGCGAGCGCGCGGGCGCTGGTCTTGCCCGCGGCATCGACCGTGTCGCGGTGGTTCACCACCACGGCGACCGACAGGCGCTTCACGCCGCCGGCGGCCTGCTGCACGTGGCGGATGGTGCGGTCGAGCTCGTAGTTGGTCGTGACGTCCTTGCGCGTGTTGCTCGGGCCGGCCGGTGCGGCGGCGGGTGATGCGTTCGGCGTGTTCGGTGCGCCCGGAGCGTTCGGCGGCTTGGGCGCCGTGATCGGCGCCGTCGGGTTCACCGGCGGCTGGTTCGACAGCGCACCCGGCACGCCACCGGGCGGTGCGCCGTTGTGCTGCGCCGATTCGCTGGACTGCTGGCTGCGGATCGCGGCCTGCGCCGGGTCCTGGTTGGGCCGGTACTTCTCGTCCGTGTGCTCCACCACCGAGAAGTCGATCTCGGCCGCGACCTGCGCGCGCACGTTGCTCGCGCCCACCAGCGGCTGCAGGATCGCCTCGATGCGGCGCACGTAGCCCTGCTCGATCTCCTGCGCGTACTTGAGCTGGCTCACGTCCAGCCCCTGGCTGGTGCCGCGCGCCGACGACAGCAGGTTGCCGCGCTGGTCGACCACCGTGACGTTCTTGGCGTCCAGGTCGGGCACGCTGCTAGACACCATGTGCACGATCGCACTCACCTGGCCTTCGTCGATGCTGCGCCCGCGCATCAGCGTGAGCACCACCGAGGCCGAGGGCTTCTTCTGGTCGCGCACGAACAGCGACGGCTTGGGCAGCGCCAGGTGCACGCGCGCGGCCTCGATGCTGCCGATCGATTCGATGGAGCGCGCCAGCTCGCCCTCGAGCCCGCGCTGGTAGTTGACCTGCTCGGCGAACTGGCTGGTGCCGAACTTCTGGTTGTCCATCAGTTCGAAGCCCACGCCGCCAGCCTTGGGCAGGCCCTGCGCCGCGAGCTTCAGGCGCGTTTCCGCCACCTTGTCGCCCGCGATCAGGATCGCGCCGCCGCCCTCGGCGAACTTGTAGGGCACGTTCATCTGCTGCAGCGACGCGATGATCGCGCCGCCGTCGCGGTCCGACACGTTGGTGTAGAGCACCTTGTAGTCGGGACCGCGGCTCCACAGGAAGAAAGCGGCGGCCACCGTCACCAGCGCCGCGGCGCCAATGATCAGCGGCAGCCGGGGCTGCGCGCGCATGCGCTCCAGCATCGGGGGCAGGCCGTTGGCGCCCGCCGCCAGGCCGCCCGTGGGCGCGGCCGTGCTCATCGGCGCGCCTTCGCCGGGGCCGTTGCGCCGCGCGGGGCCGGCGCCGGTGTGAGAGAGGGAATTCGGTGTTGGGATGTCATGCCGGTGGCCGGCGACGTCGTGCGCGGCCTGTGGTTTCGCGAACGATTGTCAGCAGGCGATGTGGAATTCGATCGGTCGAACAGCCGGGGGTTTTGCCCTCAGTTGCGCGTTTGAATGGGGGTCTTCCCTTGATACGCTGCCTGCCGGTTGGAGCGCTCGCGCGCTCCGTGTCAAGTCAGCTGGAAGTGAACTTTTCCCCATGTCCATCAATGCCATCGAATCCGTCCTGCAGCAGATGCGCGCCACCGCGCTCGCCAGCGGCATGGGGCCCACGACGACTGCACCGGCCGGCGCGGGCGGCTTCGCGGCCGAGCTGCAGCGCTCGCTCGCCAACATCAGCGGCGCGCAGCAGCAGGCCTATGCGCAGGCCGAATCGTTCGAGTTGGGCAAACCCGGCGTGGCGCTCAACGACGTGATGGTCGACCTGCAGAAGGCCAACGTGGCGTTCCAGACCGGGCTGCAGGTGCGCAACCGGCTGGTGACGGCCTACCAGGAAATCATGAGCATGCAGGCATGACGAGGCAGGGGGCGGCAACGTAGAACTTTTTTCGTTGCGACCCTAAAGGTTTGCGGACACCCGCCGATATCTCCTTCAACGATGGCTTGAGTCTCACCGTGGAAGCGGGTCCAGCGTTACGGCCGATGGCCGGAGTCCACAACCTTTTGTCAATCAGGAGTCGAACATGGCGCAAGTCATCAATACGAACAGCCTTTCTCTTCTCACGCAGAACAACCTCAACAAGTCGCAATCGGCCCTGAACACGGCCATCGAGCGCCTGTCTTCCGGCATGCGCATCAACAGCGCCAAGGACGACGCCGCCGGCCAGGCCATCGCCAACCGCTTCACCGCCAACATCAAGGGCCTGACGCAAGCTTCGCGCAACGCCAACGACGGCATCTCGATCGCGCAGACCACCGAAGGCGCGCTGACCGAAGTCAACAACAACCTGCAGCGCATCCGCGACCTGTCGGTGCAGGCCGCCACCGGCACCAACTCGGCCACCGACCTGGACTCGATCCAGTCGGAAATCGGCCAGCGCCTGGACGAAATCAACCGCGTGTCGGAGCAGACCCAGTTCAACGGCGTGAAGGTCCTGTCGGCCAACGCCGGCAAGCTGACGGTGCAAGTGGGTGCGAACGACGGCGAAACCATCGACATCGACCTGCAGGAAATCAGCGCCAAGACCCTGGGTCTGGACAACTTCAACGTGAACGGCAAGGGTGCCACCAACAAGGCCGCCACCGAAGCCGACCTGCTGGTCGCTGGCTGGGCCAAGGGTGCCACCACCAACGGCAACACCGCCTACACGAAGAACACCGTGGCCGCCACGGCCAACGACGTGCTCGGCAAGATGCAGGACAAGGGCACGGTCGCCATCGGTGCGGCCACCTACACCTACAGCGCTTCTTCGAAGAGCTACACGCTGGCTGAAACGGGCCGCACCGGCGCCGCGCTGACGGATTCGCTGAAGGCACCGGCTGGTCAGAGCCTGTCCGCGACCGTGACCCTCGGCGGCAAGGCGACGGACGTCAAGATCGACAGCTCGGGCGGCATCACCGCAGCCGATGGCTCGACCCTGTACGTCGACGCCACCGACGGCAACCTGACGGCCACGGACAACGGCGGCACCGCCGTGCTCGCAACCGTCGCGTCGCTGACCGGCAAGATGACAAACGTTGGCGACACGATCAAGATCAACAACACCGGCGCCGTGTTCACGGCCACGGCTGTCGCAGGCACGATGGACGTCAAGAGCGAGCCCGTGGCTGCGGCGACGGTCAATGCCCGCGTCAACGCGTTCGCGGCTGTGGCCACGATCGACATCGACGGCGCTGCGGGCGCCACCAACCCCTTCAGCGTGGCCGTCAACGGCGCGGTGACGGGGGCTGCTGCCGCTGCCCAGTTCGTCGACATCAGCGGTGCCATTGGCGCCGCCACGTCGGAAACGATCACGATGCACGAAAACGGCGCCGTGACCGACAGCAAGGCCAACACCGTCTACGCAGACGCAACGAAGACCGGCGCCCTGACCACCAAGACGGTCAGCAACACCACCGCAACGGTCGACCCGCTCAAGGCCCTGGACGCCGCCCTGTCGAAGGTCGACAAGCTGCGCTCCTCGCTGGGTGCGGTGCAGAACCGTTTCGACTCGGTGATCGCCAACCTCGGCACCACCATCACCAACCTGTCGTCGTCGCGTTCGCGCATCGAAGACTCGGACTACGCCGTGGAAGTGTCGAACATGACGCGCGCGCAGATCCTGCAGCAAGCCGGTACCTCGGTGCTGGCACAGGCGAACCAGACCACGCAAGGCGTGCTGTCGCTGCTGCGTTGATTCGCTAAGACCGCCGGGCGCCCCTCACGAGGGCGGCGCCCGGTGCCTTGGTTTTTTGCTCGCAGGCCTTCGGGGCGACCCGAAGCCGCCTGCGTTGTCCTGTGCGGCCACGTTCATGGCGAGGCCGCACAGGACAACGAACTCCAGAAGAAGAACGCAGACCATGTCCCAGCCCGTACCCGCCGCCTCCGCCGTGGAAAGCCCCTGGCTGCAGCAACTGCTCGCCGGCCGCACCGGCGGCGCCGCTGCGGCCGCCGCCGAGGCCGCCGCACTGCGCAAGGCCGAGGCCGAAGTCGAGGAGGCGACGCCGGTGCAGATCGAGATGGCGGTGAAGTCCGTCAACGCCTCGCTGGAAAGCCGCTCGATCAGCCTGCAGTTCGAGGTCGACCGCGACACCGACAAGCTCATCGTCAAGGTGGTCGACCGCAGCAACGGCGAAGTCATTCGCCAGATTCCGACCGAAGAGGTCGTTCGCATCGCCAAGGTCATGGACCGGCAGGCCGGGCTTCTGGTGAGCCAGCAAGCCTGATCACGACCCGCTCCAGACCTCTTCATTTCATTCGCATTTCAGGACACCCCCGACATGGCATCGATCAGCAGCATCGGCGTTGGCGCCAACCTTGACCTGGGCGCATTGCTCACCCAGCTGCAGACCGCGGAGAACCAGCCGCTGGTGGCCCTGAAGGCCAAGCAGACCAGCTACAACAGCAAGCTCTCGGCCTACGGCACGCTGCAAAGCGCGCTCACCGGCATCCAGGCGGCCGCCAAGAAGCTGGGCGACCCGGCGCTGTTCCAGGCCATCACCGGCACGCCCAGCGTGAGCGGCATCCTGGCGGCGAGCGGCACCGACCCGCGGTCGGTCGGCACCTATGCCATCGACATCTCGCAGCTCGCGCAGGCGCAGTCGGTCATCGCGAAGGGGCAGGCCAGCACCACCACCGCGATCGGCAGCGGCAAGATCACCATCGACTTCGGCAAGGTCTCCGGCGGCACGCTGGACCCGGCCACCGGCCAGTACACCGGCGCCACCTTCGACAAGGACACGACGCGCATTGCCAAGCCGATCACCATCGATGCGACCAACAACACGCTGGGCGGCATCCGCGATGCGATCAACGCGGCCAACGCGGGCGTCTCGGCCACCATCGTGAACGACGGCAGCGGCACGCCCAACCGGCTGGTGCTCACCTCCACGCAGACCGGCGAGGCCTCGGCCATGCGCATCTCGGTGGACGGCGACGCCGCGCTGCAGAACCTGCTGGGCAACGACCCCGCCGGCACGCAGAACCTGAAGCAGACCGCCGCGGCGCAGAACGCCAAGCTCACCGTCAACAACATCGCCGTCACCAGCACGAGCAACTCGGTGACCGACGCCATCCAGGGCACCACGCTCACGCTGGTGCAGACCGGCAAGCTCAGCCTGGTGATGAAGGCCAACACGACGTCGGTGAAGACGGCCATCACCGATTTCGTGAAGGCCTACAACGCGCTGCAGAGCACCGCGAAGTCGCTCACGGCCTTCGACACCGACGCCAAGGCCGCCGCGCCGCTGGTGGGCGACTCGACCCTGCGCAACCTGCAGACGCGCATCCGCCAGGCGCTGGTCGCACCGCAGGTGGGCGGCCCGAACGACCTGAAGGTGCTCACGTCCATCGGCATCTCGTTCCAGAAGGACGGCACGCTGGCGATCGACAACGACAAGCTCGACAAGGCCATCGACACCAACCTGGAGGGCGTGGCGAAGCTGTTCTCCAGCGGCACCGGCAGCACCGCCGGCTACGGCAAGCAGCTGACGGCGCTGGTCGACGACCTCACCGGCACCAAGGGCGCGCTCAAGGTCGCCACCGACGGCGTCACGAGCTCGCTCAAGCAGCTCGACACGCAGTACACCGCGATGAAGGAGCGCGCGGACGCGACGGTGGAGCGCTATCGCAAGCAGTTCGTGCAGCTGGACGTGGCGATGAACAAGATGAACGGCACGCTGAAATACCTCGCGCAGCAGTTCGACGCGATGAACGCCAGCAAGGGCTGAGGACAGGACGCGACATGTACAGCTCTCACCACTCCCGCACCGGTGCCGGCGTCTACGCGCGCGTCGGCGTGGAGACGCGCGCCATGAGCGCGTCGCCGCTGCAACTGATCCACATGCTGTTCGACGGCGCGAAGACCGCCATCGGCGCGGCGCGCCTGCACATGACGGCCGGCGACATCGGCGCCAAGGGGCAGGCCATTTCGAAGGCGATCAACATCGTCGACAACGGCCTGAAGGCCAGCCTCGATGCCGAGGCGGCCGGCGAGGCCGGCGGTGACATCGTCGGCAACCTCTCGTCGCTGTACGACTACGTGGTGCAGCGCCTGCTGCTGGCCAACCTGCGCAACGACGTGCAGGCGCTGGACGAGGCCGACCGCCTGCTCGACCACCTGGCGTCCGCCTGGCGCGAAATCGACGACAGGCCCTCCAACTGATGATGCAGAGCGTGACCTGGGGGCAGGAACAGATGGCCGTGCGCAGCGAGATCGTCCATTGCTACGAGCAGCTGGCCGCGTGCATCTCGACAATGCTGGCGCTGGCCCGTGCCAAGGAATGGGGGCAGCTGCCCGAGCTGGAGGCCCGGTGCTCTGCGTCGGTCGAGCGCCTGAAGGCGATCCAGCCGCTGGCGTCGCTGGAGCCCGCGCAGCGCGACCTGGTGCTGCGCCTGCTCGAGCGCATCTGCACCGAGCAGGCCGAGCTGTCGGGGCTCATCAAGCCGCAGCTCGACGACCTGATCCGCCGCATGGATTCGCTCAACCACCAGAAGAACCTGGGCAAGGCCTACGGCCTCGCGCACTGACGCGAACCGACAGGACGACACCACCGTGGCCATGCTGGGACTCACCGGACTGATCGACGCACTGAGGGCCGCGCGCCTGACGCCGCCGCTCGACCTGCTCGGCCTGCGGCCGGAGACCACGGTGGGCGCGCCCGGTGCGGCGGTGGCCGTGCCGAAGACGGCGAACGACGTGCGCCTGCCGTCGCGCGCGGCGCTGGACCGGCTGGTGCCCTCGGGCGCGTCCGGAGGCGAGGCGGCGGCGCCTTCCGCCAGCGGTGCCCCGCCTTCGATCGACACCCGCCTGTCGCTGGCCGCGCGCGTGATCGGCGCAGTGCTGGCCGACCTGCAGGCCGCGCCGGGACCGGTGCGGGGCGAGGCGCCGTTGCTGCTGCCCGTCGCGCGCCAGGGCACGAACACCGCGGCACTCGCGGGCACGCTGGCGCAGACGGTGGCGGACAGCGGGCTCTTCTACGAATCGCACCTGGCCGAATTCGCGGCCGGCACGCGCACGCTCGCGCAGATGGCGCGGGAACCGCAGGCGCGCTGGGCGAGTCCGGTGATGGCAATGACGACAAACACAGCGGGGCAGGGCGTGGTGGCTGCGGTGACGGTGCTGGCTGCGGTCGATGTCGCGACGCCGCCCGCGCCGAATGCACCGGCGCAGGCCCTGCAGGTCGACGCGCCGGAAGCCGACATCGCACAAGCTGCGCGTGGCGCTGCGCGCAGCGAGACCGCCGCCGCGCCCGCACCGGATGCGGCGCGCGTGCAGGCGGCCTACGGCCTCTCCGATCCCGCGCCGGAAATGCCTGCGCCCCGCCTCGCAGAACACGCACGCGCGGCCGTCGACGTCGCCAGCACGCCCGCCCCGCGCAGCGCCGAAGTGATCCATCCGCAAGCCGTCACCGTCGTGCACCAGCAGCTCGACCTGCTGGCCAGCGCCGCGTTCCGCTGGAGCGGCCACGCCTGGCCCGAGGTGCCGATGGCGTGGACCATCGAGGAAGACCCCGCCAGCTCCAACGCACGCGAAGGCGAACCCGCCGAGGAAGAAGCCGCGCGCCGCTGGTCGACCACCGTGTCGCTCGTGCTGCCGCGCCTGGGCGAAGTCGACCTGCGCCTGAGCCTCAGCGGCCCGACCGTGCAGGCGCAGCTGCAGGCGCGCGAGCACGCCACCGTGGCCCGCCTGCGCGGCGACGTCGGCCGGCTCGCGCAACGCTTCGAGGCTGTCGGTCTTCAGCTGCAGCAGCTGCAGGTCACGGAGAAGGCGGCGGCATGAGCGATGACCTTCGCAACCGCCACAGCGCCGTCGTGCTCTCGCATGCGGACACGCGCAAGGCCCCCGTCGTCGTCGCCAAGGGCTACGGCGTGGTGGCGGAATCGATCCTGCGCGAGGCGCGCGCGCACGGGCTTTATGTGCATGCGTCGGCCGACCTCGTGAAGCTGCTGATGCAGATCGACCTCGACCGCCAGATCCCGCCGCAGCTGTACCAGGCGGTCGCGGAAGTGATGGCCTGGATTCACCGGCTGGAAGGCGGCGCCGAGGCGGCGGCGCCTTGATCGGCGGTTTTTCTATGGAAAGTCATTGACCTATTGAAAGACCCTGAATAAAGCCGCCGATTAACGCTCGTCGGTGTTCGATAGTCTTTATAAATTCAATTGGCGAGAGGGTTGCCAATTGCCGGAATACGCACGCTCGTAACAATTGCTTGCGCTCCGTGACCGCGCGCCGGTGCCAGGACTGAAACCGCTTCCCCAGAGGGAGGCCTGAAGCCTTCCGTCGGAAACCGCGTCGAAATCCTTTTACTTTTTGGTCTACTTTGTCTTCGAAGTGTAAATAAGTGTGTATATAATGTATACATGTTGGATGGACGTGCGGAGTCGACATGGAATCGGAAATGGAAGTAGACGTGGAAAATTGCAATGTCAACGCAGGCGGCGTGATTTCGAAGGAAATCGGCGAGATCAATCTGGCCTACATGCTGCTCGCGCAGAAGCTCGTGAAGCGGGACCGGGCGGAAGCCATGTTCCGCCTCGGCGTGGGGCGCGAGCTGGCCGATCTGCTCATGAACATGTCGCTCAGCCAGATCGTGAAGCTGGCCGCGTCCAACTTCCTGCTGTGCAGCTTCCGCCTGGACGACCGACCCATGTTTGCCGTGGTCGGCGAGGGCAAGGAGCCCGCGCTGCAGCAGGCCCACATGTCGATCCTGATGAGCGCGCGCCAGGCGCAGGCCCAGGCCCAGCCGCAGATGCGCAAAGCAGGTTCGGCCAGCGCATGACTGCCAAGAGCATCCTGGGCGAGGTCCGGCAGGTGCAGCTCGCGGTCGAGCTCATCGGCCTGGGTGCGCGCCTGCAGTTCCTGGAGGCCGTGGTCGCGCTCAGCCGCGAACGCCTGATCCGCCTGTACAAGGAACTCAAGGGCGTCTCGCCGCCCAAGGGCCTGCTGCCGTTCTCCACCGACTGGTACATGACCTGGCTGGCCAACATCCACTCGTCGATGTTCTACAACATCTACCGCTTCATGCGCGACGAGGCCGGCGAGGGCGAGCTGCCCGCGCTCATCAAGGCCTACCGCCTGTACGCCGAGCAGGTCGAGTCGCAGGGCAGCGAGGTCGTGCTCGACTTCACGCGCGCCGAGACCATGGTGCGTTTCTTCGACAGCGACATGCTGCAGCTGAGCCCGTGCAGCCGCTGCGGCGGCCACTTCGTGGCGCACGCCCACGACCACAAGCACGGCTACGTGTGCGTGCTGTGCCGCCCGCCTTCGCGCGCGGGCAAGGCGCGCAAGCCCAAGCTCGAACCGGTGCGCCGCGGCGGCCTCATTGCCGGTGGCCCGGTGCTCGACATCGGCGGCGCCGTCTCGTGAAAGTGCCCCGGCGCCCGGCGCGGGTTTTTTGTTTTGGACGCCTCAGGGCATAGGGGAAGCGCGTGCTGGTACTGGTGGGATATCTGGTGGTGATCGGCGCCGTCTTCGGCGGCTACGGCCTCATGGGCGGGCATTTCGGCGTGCTGTTCCAGCCCGTGGAGTTGCTCATGATCGGCGGCTCCGCGCTCGGCGCGTTCATCGCGGGCAACAACGGCAAGACCATCAAGGCGACCATCCGGGAGCTGCCGCTCCTGCTGCGTTCCTCGAAGCACAACCGGCAGCTCTACATGGACCTGCTGGCGCTGCTGTACGAGCTGCTCGCCAAGGCCCGCAAGGAGGGCATGATGAAGCTCGAGTCCGACGTGGAAGCGCCGGAGCAAAGCGAGATCTTCGGCCGCTACCCGACCATCCTGGCGCACGAGGGCATCACCGTGTTCCTGTGCGACTACCTGCGCCTGGTCATCAGCGGCAACACCGACGCGCACGAGATCGAGGCCCTCATGGACCACGAGATCGACACCATCCGCCACGAAGCGGCCGTGCCCGGCCACAGCCTCTCGCGCGTGGGCGACGCGCTGCCCGCGCTGGGCATCGTCGCGGCCGTGATGGGCGTGGTGCATGCGCTGGGCTCGGCCCACCTGCCGCCGTCGGAGATGGGCGCGCTCATCGCGCACGCCATGGTCGGCACCTTCCTGGGCGTGCTGCTGGCCTACGGCTTCGTGTCGCCGCTGGCCTCGCTGATCGAGCAGAAGGTCGAAGAGGGCATGAAGATCTACCAGTGCGCCAAGGTCACGCTGCTGGCCAGCCTGAACGGCTACGCGCCGCAGCTGGCCGTGGAGTTCGGCCGCAAGGTGCTGTTCTCGACCGAGCGCCCCTCGTTCACCGAGCTGGACGACCACGTGCGCGAAGTCAAGGCACGCTGATCCCTTAACGGCCATGAGCGACGCGAAGCCCCGCATCATCATCAAGCGCGCCCACGGCGGCGGGCACGGCGGCGGCCATGCGGGCGGCGGCTGGAAGATCGCCTACGCCGACTTCATGACGGCCATGATGGCCTTCTTCCTCGTGATGTGGCTGCTGTCGATCTCCAGCCCCAAGCAGCGCGAAGGCATTGCCGAGCACTTTCGCATGCCGCTGCGCGTGGCGCTGGCCGGCGGCGACAAGAGCAGCATGAGCACCAGCATGATCCCCGGCGGCGGCGCCGACGTGATGCACGCCGAGGGCGAGGTGCGCCACACCGAGGCCGACAGCGAGGACGCGGCCGACGCCAGCCGCCTGGCCGAGATGAAGAAGAAGCTCGACGAGCTGATCGAGAAGAGCCCGGTGTTCCAGCAGTTCCGCTCGCAGATCCTCATCGACATCACCACCGAAGGCCTGCGCCTGCAGATCGTCGATAGCGAGAACCGCCCGATGTTCGAGCTGGCCAGCGCCCGCGTGGTGCCGCACATGCGCGCCATTCTTCGCGAGCTGGCGCCGGTGCTCAACGGCCTGCCCAACAAGCTCACGCTGTCGGGCCACACCGACGCCATCGTCTACACCAACGACCGTTCGTACGGCAACTGGGAGCTCTCGGCAGACCGCGCCAACGCCTCGCGCCGCGAGCTGGTGACCGGCGGCATGACCGAGGACAAGGTGCTGCGCGTGATCGGCCTGGCCGACAGCATGCACCTGGACCGCGCCGACCCGCGCAACCCCATCAACCGCCGCATCAGCATCATCCTGTTGAACCACCGCACGCAGGAGCGCATCGAGCGCGAGAACAGCAACGACGCCGGCGCCACGCGCATCGGCCTGCCGCCACCGGCCGCGCAGGCGCGCACGGCGGCAGGACACACGGCGGGATAACAAGAACAAGGAAGCGGCTTCGCGTGAATGCGGGCCCCGGAGCACCCACAGATGGACCTCAGTCAATTCACCCAGGCCTTCTTCGTCGAAGCCATCGAGCTGCTGGCGGAGATGGAGCAGCTCTTGCTCGACCTCGACGTCGAGGCGCCAGACGGCGAGCAGCTCAACGCCATCTTCCGCGCGGCGCACTCCATCAAGGGCGGTGCGGCCACGTTCGGTTTCACCGCCTTGACCCACACCACGCACGTGCTCGAAACGCTGCTGGACAGGGCCCGCCACGGGCAGCTGCACCTGAGCGCTCCGATGATCGATGCCTTTCTGGAAACGAAGGACGCCTTGCAAGAACAACTCACCGCCTACCAGGCCGGCAAGGAGCCGGACGCCGAGAGGGTCGCCCACATCTGCGGCGTGCTGCAGCAGCTGGCGATGGAGAACAACGCCGCCGCGCCGGTGCCGGCACCCGCGCCCGCACCGGCGCCTGTCGTGCAAGCCGCTGCGCCGGCCGATGAAGGCGGCAGCAGCGACGGCGTGCTCGTCATCCGTTTCGCGCGCCTGTCCGACAGCGAATGCGAGCTGCTCGCCGGCGAGCTGACCAACCTGGGCACCGTGCTGACGCGCACGCGCAGCAACGACCAGCTGACCGTGCGGCTGGCCACCACCTGCGACCCCGACGACATCGTGGCCGTGTGCTGCTTCGTCATCGACGAATCGCAGATCGACATCACGCGCGAAGTGGCCGACGTTGCCCCACCCGTGGTCGCAGTGGCAGAACCCGTCGTGCCGCCACCCGCCGCACCGGCCCCTGCATCGGCCGCCGCCGCGTCTGCGCCCGCCGGCGCCAAGGAATCCAGCTCCATCCGCGTCGACGTCGAGAAGGTCGACCAGCTCATCAACCTCGTGGGCGAACTCGTCATCACGCAGTCGATGCTCACGCAGGCCGCGACCGTGCTCGACCCCGTGGCCTACGAGCGCTTCCTGAGCGGCCTGGGCCACCTGGAGCGCAACGCGCGCGACCTGCAGGAATCGGTGATGTCCATCCGCATGATGCCGATGGACTACGTGTTCAGCCGCTTCCCGCGCGTGATCCGCGACGTGAGCGCCAAGCTCGGCAAGCAGGTGCGCCTGGACACCTACGGCAAGGAGACCGAGCTCGACAAGGGGCTCATCGAGCGCATCGTCGATCCGCTCACGCACCTGGTGCGCAACAGCCTGGACCACGGCATCGAGGCCCCCGAGGTGCGCCTGGCCAAGGGCAAGGACGCCACCGGTCAGCTGCTGCTGTCGGCACAGCACCACGGCGGCAACATCGTGATCGAGGTGAGCGACGACGGCGCGGGCCTGAACCGCGAGCGCATCCTCGACAAGGCGCGCCAGCAGGGCCTGCCGGTGAACGACGCCATGCCCGACGAGGAGGTGTGGCAGCTGATCTTCGCGCCCGGCTTCTCCACGGCCGAACAGGTCACCGACATCTCGGGGCGCGGCGTGGGCATGGACGTGGTCAAGCGCAACATCCAGGAGATGGGCGGCCATGTGGAGATCCATTCGCGCGGCGGCCAGGGCACGTCCACGCGCATCGTGCTGCCGCTCACGCTGGCCATCCTCAACGGCATGTCGGTGCGCGTGGGCAGCGAGGCGTACATATTGCCGCTGAGCTACGTCATCGAGTCGCTGCAGCCGCTGCCCGAGCACCTGCACTCCATCACCGCCGACGGCCACGTGATCCGCGTGCGCGGCGAGTACCTGCCGCTCATCGAGCTGCACCGCGTGTTCGACGTGGCCGGCGCGCAGACGCAGCCCACGCAGGGCATCCTGGTGATCGTGCAGGCCGACGACAGCCGCTTCGCGCTGCTGGTCGACGAGCTGCTCGGCCAGCACCAGGTGGTGGTGAAGAACCTGGAGACCAACTACCGCAAGGTGCCGGGCATCTCGGCCGCCACCATCGTGGGCGACGGCAGCGTGGCGTTCATCGTCGACGTGGGCGCGATGCCGCGCATCCAGCGCGCACAGGCCGCCAGCGCGGCGGCCCTGGCGGGCGCGGCGCGCCGCACCGACGCGTTGGCGTCCTGATCCCGACGCGAGGGACGGCCGCATGAGGTTCGATTTCTTCCGACGCCCCGGCGTCGACGGCAACGGCGCGCAAGCCGACACAACGCCCGCCATCACGCCCGCAGTCGGTGCCGACGGCCACGTGGCCTACGCCATGCTGCTCGACGGCAAGCGCCGCGTGGTCGGCTACCGCATGGCCTGGCGCGCGGCCGGGCAGGGCACCGACGCGGGTGCCGCCGCCGGTGTCAAGGCGCTCATGGACACGCTGGGCCTGCACCTGAACCCCGGCGGCCACGGCTGGCTGCTGGGCGGGCAGATGGTGTTCGTCGACGTCACGGTCGATGCGCTGTTCCAGAGCGAGCTGCAGTCGCTGCCGCCGCGCAACGTCGTGCTGTGCATGAAGGCCGACGAGCTGATGGACGTCGACATGCGCTCCATCCTGCTGTTCCTGCGCGAGCAGGGCTTCGGCTTCATGCTGTGCGGCGGCGTCGCGCTGCCGGACGACGACGAGCTGCGCGCCATCGTCACGCACCGCGAGGTGCTGCCCTCCTTGCTGGCGGACGTGTCGCCCACTGGCCCCGCACCCATCGCTGCGCGCGTGGCGAACTGGGCCGAGTTCGAGGCCTGCGCCGCGCGCGGCGTGCAGGTCTTCGTCGACGGCGCCGTGCGCCTGCCGCCGGCGCGCGACAGCGCCGACGCGCTGCAGCCCGAGTCGCAGCTCATCGTGCACCTGATGCAGATGATCCTGCGCAACGAGGACGTGCGCGCCATCGAGGGCGCGCTCAAGCACGACGCCGCGCTCACCTACCGGCTGCTGCGCTACATCAACTCGCCCTCGGTCGGGCTGGCGGTGGAGATCCATTCGCTGCGCCATGCGGTCGCCATGCTCGGCTACTCGCCGCTGTACCGCTGGCTGTCGCTGCTGCTGGCCACCAGCAACAAGATGAGTTCGCCCTTCATGATGAAGAAGGCCATCCTGCGCGGGCGTTTTGTCGAGCTGATGGGGCAGGGCATGCTGCCGCCCAACGAGGCCGACAACCTGTTCGTGGCGGGCATGTTCTCGCTGCTCGACCAGCTGCTGGGCGTGCCGATGGAAGGCGTGCTGCGCAAGGTGCAGCTCACCGAGGCGGTGCAGCAGGCGATTTTGTCGCGCAGCGGCGTCTACGGCCCCTTCGTGGCGTTGGCCGAAAGCTGCGAGACCGACGACGGCCGCGCGGCGCGCCTGTCGGAGGCGCTCTTCTTGAGCGCCGCGCAGGTCAATGCCGCGCAGCTGTCGGCGCTGGTGTGGGCGCTCGACGCCGGCCCGGCCGTGACCGCGCCGCCTGCCTGACCCCCGGAAATGCAAGGCTTTTGCGCGTCTGATCGGCCGATTGGAAACGGCGGTTTCCGTGACCATTGAAAGTCACGCTTCCAGGCTGGCTGTGACGACCGAGTTCCACTTTACCGACCACGACTTCTCCAGAATCCGGACCCTCATCCACCGCCGCGCCGGCATCGCCCTGGGCGAGCAGAAGCGGCAGATGGTGTACAGCCGGCTGTCGCGGCGCCTGCGCGAGCTGCAGCTGCCGGCGTTCGCGCCGTACCTGGACCAACTCGAAGCGCGCCACGACGGCGACGAGTGGCAGCTGTTCATCAACGCGCTCACCACCAACCTGACCTCGTTCTTTCGCGAGGCGCACCACTTTCCCACGTTGGCCGACCATGTGCGCAAGCGCCCGGGCCCGGTCACCGTGTGGTGCGCCGCCGCCTCGACGGGCGAGGAGCCGTACTCGATCGCCATCACGCTGATGGAGGCGCTGGGCGAGCGCGCGGGTTCGGCCCGCGTCATCGCCAGCGACATCGACACGGCGGTGCTGGCCAAGGCCGCGACCGGCGTCTTCACCACCGAGCAGGTGCGGCGCCTGTCGCCCGAGCGGCTGCGGCGCTTCTTCAACAAGGGCACCGGCACCAATGCCGGCAAGGTGCGCGTGCGCCCCGAGGTGGCCACGCTGGTGAAGTTCTCGCGCGTCAACCTGCTGGACAGCGCCTGGTCGGTGAAGGAGCCGGTGGACGCCATCTTCTGCCGCAACGTGATGATCTATTTCGACAAGCCGACGCAGAAGAAGGTGCTCGACCGCTTCGCGCCGCTGCTCAAGCCGGGCGGCCTGCTGTTCGCCGGGCATTCCGAGAACGCCTCGCTCGTCAACCCGGCCTTCCGGCCGCTGGGGCAGACGGTGTACGAGCTGTCGCGCACGCCGGGCCTCGCATGAGCCTGGCGAGCCACCACTACTTCGACCGCGATGTCGGGCGCATGGCCGTCAAGCTGTTGCCCTCCGAGTACTACGTGACCACCGACCACACCGTGCTGAGCACCGTGCTCGGCTCCTGCGTGGCCGCCTGCCTGCACGACGCGCAGGCGGGCGTGGCCGGCATGAACCACTTCATGCTGCCCGACGACGGCGAGCCCGGTGGCGGCTCGATGCGCTACGGCGCCTTCGCGATGGACGTGCTGGTGCGCGAACTGGTGCGCGCGGGCGCGCGGCGCGAGCGGCTGCAGGCCAAGGTGTTCGGCGGCGGCGCCGTGCTGGCCGGCATGACCACGCTCAACATCGGCGACCGCAATGCCGACTTCGTGCTGCGCTACCTGGAGGCGGAACGCATCGAAGTCGCGGCACAGGACCTGCGCGGACCGCACGCGCGCCGCGTGTGCTTCCTGCCCGAGAGCGGCAAGGCCGTGGTGCGCCGCCTGCGCGCGCAGACCGAGGTGCTGCGGGTGCGCCGCGACGAAGGCGAGCTGCTGCGCCGGCTGTCGGTGCCCGCCGCACCGCACGAGATCGACAGAACCAAAGGAAGCCGGTGAGCCTGCCAAGCAAGAAAAAGATCAAGGTGCTCTGCGTCGACGATTCGGCGCTGATCCGCAGCGTGATGACCGAGATCATCAACAGCCAGAGCGACATGACCGTGGTCGGCACCGCGGCCGACCCGCTGGTGGCGCGCGACCTCATCAAGGTCACGAACCCCGACGTGCTCACGCTCGACGTCGAAATGCCGCGCATGGACGGCCTGGAGTTTCTCGAGAAGCTCATGCGCCTGCGGCCGATGCCGGTGGTCATGGTGTCCTCGCTCACCGAGCGCGGCTCGGAGATCGCGCTGCGCGCGCTGGAGCTGGGCGCCATCGACTTCGTGACCAAGCCGCGCCTGGGCGTGCGCGACGGCCTGCTCAACTACACCGAGCTCATCGCCGGCAAGATCCGCACGGCCGCCAGTGCGCGGCTGCTGCCCGCGCGCCCAGCGGCCACGGCGGCGCGCCCCGCCCACGAGGCCGCGCCCGAGGCGCTGCTGCGCAGCCCGCTGCTGAGCACCGAGAAGCTGCTCATCATCGGCGCCTCCACCGGCGGCACCGAGGCCATCCGCGAGGTGCTGCAGCCGCTGCCGCCCGACGCGCCCGCGGTGCTCATCGCGCAGCACATGCCGGCCGGCTTCACGCGCTCCTTCGCGCAGCGCCTGGACGGCCTGTGCCGCATCCGCGTGAAGGAGGCGGAGCAGGGCGAGCGCGTGCTGCCGGGCCATGCCTACATCGCGCCGGGCGGCTTTCACCTGTCGCTGGCGCGCAGCGGCGCGAACTACGTGGCGCACCTGGACCAGGAGCCGCCCGTGAACCGCCACCGGCCGTCGATCGACGTGCTGTTCGATTCGGCCGCGAAGCACGCGGGCAAGAACGCCATCGGGATCATCCTCACCGGCATGGGCAAGGACGGCGCCGAGGGCCTGCTGCGCATGCGGCGCGCGGGCGCGCACACGCTGGCGCAGGACGAGGCCAGCTGCGTGGTCTTCGGCATGCCGCGCGAGGCGGTGGCGCTGGGCGCGGTGGACGAGGTGTCGCCGCTGAACGAGATCAGTCGCCGCGTGATGGCGCACCTTCGCACGTTCGGTGAACGTGCGAACCGGGTATGACGAGTTTGAACAACGACCTGTGGAGCTGGAAAAAATCGTGATCGACAAGAGCATCAAGATCCTGGTGGTGGATGACTTCCCGACCATGCGGCGCATCGTGCGCAACCTGTTGAAGGAGCTGGAGTTCCTCAACGTCGACGAGGCCGAGGACGGCGTGGCCGGCCTGGAGAAGCTGCGCGGCGGCAGCTTCGGCTTCGTGGTCTCCGACTGGAACATGCCCAACATGGACGGCCTGACCATGCTGCAGACCATCCGCGCCGACCCCGAGCTGAAGACGCTGCCGGTGCTGATGGTCACGGCCGAGGCCAAGAAGGAGAACATCGTCGCGGCCGCGCAGGCCGGCGCCAACGGCTACGTGGTGAAGCCCTTCACCGCGGCGACGCTGGAAGAGAAGATCACCAAGATCTTCGAGAAGCTGGCCAAGGCATGAGCCAGGACACCGCCGGCGCGGCAGACGCCACCAACAACACCACCGAAGAACTGCTGGGCCGCATCGGCCACCTGACGCGCCAATTGCGCGAAGGCCTGCGCGAGCTGGGCCTGGACAAGCAGGTGGCCAAGGCCGCGCAGGCCATTCCCGATGCGCGCGACCGCCTCAACTACGTGGCGGCCACCACCGAGCGCGCCGCGCACCGCGCGCTCAACGCCATCGACGTCGCACAGCCGCTGCAGGAAGCGCTCGCAACGGATGCCAAGGCCCTGACGCAGCGCTGGGACCAGTGGTTCGAGAACCCGATCGAGCTCGACCAGGCGCGCGAGCTCGTGCTGGACACGCGCGGCTACCTGAACGACGTGCCCCAGCGCGCCAGCGCCATCAACACGCAGCTCATGGAGATCCTGATGGCGCAGGACTTCCAGGATCTCACGGGCCAGGTCATCAAGAAGATGATGGAAGTCGTCAACGACGTCGAGACGCAGCTGCTGCAGGTGCTGATCGACAACTCGCCGCCCGAGAAGCGCCACGAGGCCGTGCAGAGCCTGCAGAACGGGCCGCAGGTGAAGCCCGGCAACCCCGACGCCGTGACCGACCAGGCGCAGGTCGACGACCTGCTCGAAAGCCTGGGTTTCTGAGGCGCTTGCAGCCTGCTTGATTGGCCGAATTGCAGGGCGATACCGGCCCTGATCGGCAGATTGTTCCGCACCACCGGAACCAATAATTTGGTTCTGGGCAAGGCGTACTTCGCCAGTGCTGGTTCGGAGCATGAATGGCTGAGGAAAGCGATCTCGAGAAAACGGAACCCGCCTCTGAGCGGCGCCTGGAGAAGGCGCGCGAGGAAGGCAACGTGGCCCGTTCGCGCGAGCTCACCACCTTCGTCATGCTCGCCACCGCGAGCGCCGGCCTGTGGCTGGCGGCCGAGTCGCTCGGCGCGAGCCTGAGCGGCGCGCTGCGACGCGGCCTGCAGTTCGAACGCGCCAGCGCCTTCGACCCCGCGCACATGCTCTCGCAGAGCGGGCTCATGGTGCTGCATGCACTCATGGCCATCGGGCCGCTATTCGCCATGATGGTCGTGGCCGCCGTGGCGGCGCCGCTGATGCTCGGCGGCTGGATGTTCTCCGGCAAGGCCGTCGCACCGAACTTCGGAAAACTCAATCCCCTGGCCGGCATCGGCCGCATGGTCTCGGCGCAGGCGCTGGCCGAACTCGTGAAGGCGCTGGCCAAGTCGGCGCTCATCGGCGGCGTGGCCTGGTGGGTCATCGTGGACGACATCGAGGCCGTGATGGCGCTCATGTCGCAGCCCGCGCACGAGGCGCTGCCGCATGCACTGGTGCTGGTGGCCAAGCACTGCGCGCTCATCGCCGCCACGCTCTTTCTCGTCGCGCTCGTCGACGTGCCGTTTCAGCTGTGGAACTACTACCGCAAGCTGCGCATGTCGCGTGAAGACGTGCGCCAGGAGCACAAGGAAAGCGAAGGGGATCCGCACATCAAGGCGCAGATCCGCCGGCAACAGCAGCAGATGGCACGCCGCCGCATGATGGCCGAGGTGCCCAAGGCCGACATCGTGCTCACCAACCCGACGCACTTCGCCGTCGCGCTGCAGTACCTGGACAGCGACATGCGCGCGCCCCGCGTGGTCGCCAAGGGCACCGAGCTGGTGGCCGCGCGCATCCGCGAGATGGCGAAGGAGCACAAGGTCGCGATTCTCGAAGCGCCGCCGCTCACGCGCGCGCTCTACCGTCACACGAAGCTGGGCGAGGAGATTCCGGCCGGGCTGTACACCGCCGTGGCCGAGGTGCTGGCCTGGGTGTACCAGCTCAAGCGCTGGAACAGCGAGGGCGGCGAGGCGCCGCGCACGCCGACCGACCTGCCGGTGCCGGCCGACCTGCAGTACGCGCCGGCGGTCGCATGAACGGACTGAACGACCTGATGCGCCTGCCGGCGCGGATCTTCTCCGGCTCGCAGTTCAAGGGCCTGGCGGGCCCGATCCTCATCATCCTCATTTTGAGCATGATGGTGCTGCCGCTGCCGCCCTTCCTGCTCGACCTGCTGTTCACCTTCAACATCGCGCTGTCGGTGATGGTGCTGCTGGTGAGCATGTACACCATGAAGGCGCTGGACTTCGCGGCCTTCCCGGCGGTGCTGCTGTTCTCGACGCTGCTGCGCCTGTCGCTCAACGTGGCCTCCACGCGCGTGGTGCTCATGCACGGCCACACCGGGCCCGACGCGGCCGGCAAGGTGATCGAGGCCTTCGGCCACTTCCTCGTGGGAGGCAACTTCGCGGTGGGCGTGATGGTGTTCATCATCCTCGTGCTCATCAACTTCATGGTGATCACCAAGGGCGCGGGCCGCATCGCCGAGGTGGGGGCGCGCTTCATGCTCGACGCGATGCCGGGCAAGCAGATGGCGATCGACGCCGACCTCAACGCCGGCCTGATCGGCGAGGAGATCGCCCGCAAGCGCCGCGCCGAGGTGGCGCAGGAGGCCGACTTCTACGGCTCGATGGACGGCGCCAGCAAGTTCGTGCGCGGCGACGCGATCGCGGGCCTGCTCATCATGGTGATCAACATCATCGGCGGGCTCGTGGTCGGCATGCTGCAGCACGGGCTCGACTTCTCCACGGCCGGCAAGACCTACACGCTGCTGGCCATCGGCGACGGCCTGGTGGCGCAGATTCCGGCGCTGGTGATCTCTACCGCGGCCGGCGTGATCGTCTCGCGCGTGACCACCGACGAGGACGTGGGCAGCCAGCTCACGGGCCAGCTCTTTTCCAACCCGCAGGTGCTGTTCCTCACAGCCGGCATCGTCGGCCTGCTGGGCATGATCCCCGGCATGCCGAACCTGGCCTTCCTGCTGATCGCGGGCGGCCTGGTGTGGCTCGGCAAGCGGCTGGTGCAGCGCAAGCCGCAGGCCGCCGCGCAACAGGCCGCCGCGGCCGCCGCCACGCAAGGGGCGGGCGTGCCGGCCTCGGCCGAGCAGGCCGAAGCCACCTGGGACGACGTGGCGATGGTCGACCCGCTGGGCATGCAGGTCGGTTACCGGCTGATCCCGCTGGTGGACCAGTCGCAGCAGGGCGAGCTGCTGGGCCGCATCAAGAGCATCCGCAAGAAGATCGCGCAGGAGCTGGGCTTTTTGGTGCCGGTGGTCCACATCCGCGACAACCTGGAGATCAAGCCCAACGCCTACGTCATCAGCCTGAAGGACGTGGAGATCGGCCGCGGCGAAGCTTTTCCCAACCAGTGGATGGCGATCAACCCCGGCCAGGTGACGGGCGCGCTGGCCGGCACGCCCACGCGCGACCCGGCCTTCGGCCTGGAGGCCACCTGGATCGACGCCAGCCTGCGCCAGCAGGCACAGGTGTACGGCTACACCGTGGTCGATGCCTGCACCGTGATGGCCACGCACCTGAACCACCTGATCCACACCCACGCGGCCGAGCTGCTGGGCCGCCAGGAAGTGCAGCAGCTGCTCGACCAGATCGCCAAGACCGCGCCCAAGCTCACCGAAGACCTGGTGCCCAAGGTGCTGTCGCTGAGCACGCTGCACAAGGTGCTGCAGAACCTGCTCGACGAAGAGGTGCCGATCCGCGACATGCGCACCATCCTGGACGTGATGGCCGAGCACGCGCCCACGGTGAAAGACCCGACCGAGCTCACCACGCTCACGCGCCTGGCGCTGGGCCGCGCCATCACGCAGCAGCTGTTCCCGGGCGACGAGGAGATGCAGGTGATCGGCCTGGACGGCTCGCTCGACAGCGTGCTGCAGCAAGCCCTGAACAACAGCAGCGGCATCGAGCCGGGCATTGCCGACAACCTGCTCAAGCAGGCGCAGGCCGCCATCGTGCGCCAGGAGCAGATGGGGCTGGCGCCGGTGCTGGTCGTGCAGCACGCGCTGCGCGTGCTGCTGTCGCGCTTTTTGCGGCGCAGCCTGCCGCAGCTCAAGGTGCTCTCGCACGCCGAGATCCCTGACGCCCGGACCATCAAGATCACCGCCGCCATTGGAGGACGAGCCGTTTGAATCCCCAGACCGACGTGCGCACCACCGCACGCAAATTCGTCGCCGCCACCGGCCGCGAGGCCCTGCGCCTGGTGCGCGAATCGCTCGGCGCCGAGGCCATCGTGCTCACGCACCGCGCCACCGCGCAGGGCGTCGAGATCGTCGCCATGGCCGAGGGCGATGTGCAGCAGACCGTGCAGGCCGCGGTGCCCGCAGCCGCACCTGTCACGGCCGCACCCGCCGACCCCACCGTGCTCAGCGAACTCCATTCGATGCGCGGCATGATCGAGGAACAGCTCGCCAGCGTGGTCTGGAGCGACAGCCAGCGCCGCGACCCGGTGCGCGGTCGCCTGCTGCGCACGCTGCTGGGCGCCGGCTTCAGCGCGCGCCTGTCGAAGGCCATGCTCGAGAAGCTGCCCACGGGCCAGAGCTACGCCGACGGCATGGCCTTCGTGCGCTCCGAGCTCGTGCGCGCGGTGCCGGTGCATGAGGACGAAGACGCGCTGTTCGCCCAAGGCGGCGTCTATGCATTGATGGGACCGACCGGCGTCGGCAAGACCACCACCACCGCCAAGCTGGCCGCGCGCTGCGTGATGCGCTTCGGCGCCGACAAGCTCGCGCTCGTGACCACCGACAGCTACCGCATCGGCGCCTACGAGCAGCTGCGCATCTACGGCCAGATCCTCAACGTGCCGGTGCATGCCGTGAAGGACGCGGCCGACCTGCAGCTGGTGCTGCACGACCTGCGCGACCGCCACATGGTGCTCATCGACACCGTCGGCATGAGCCAGCGCGACCGCGCCGTGCCCGAGCAGATCGCCATGCTCGGCAGCAGCCAGCGGCCGGTGAAGCGGCTGCTGCTGCTCAACGCCACCAGCCACGGCGACACGCTCAACGAGGTGGTGCACGCCTACCGCCAGGGCCATGCGCTGGCGGGCTGCATCTTCACCAAGGTCGACGAGGCCACGCACCCGGGCGCGCTGATCGACACCGTGATCCGCCACCGCCTGCCGGTGCACTACATCTCGGGCGGCCAGAAGGTGCCCGAGAACCTGATGCGCGCCGACCGCGCGCAGCTGATCGACAGCGTGTTCCAGCCGCGCCAGCACAGCCCGCTCTTCGTGCCGGCCGAAGCCGACCTGCCCGACGAGGCCACGCCTTCGCCGCAGGCACAGGGCGAGACCGATCGCCTGCGCCTGCGCTACCAGAGCCTGATCCGTGCGATGGCGCACGACGCGCAGGAACTGGCGACGACCGCCGGCGCGCTGGCCGGTGCGCACATCGGCTTCGATGGCGCGCGCACGCTGTGGCGCCAAGCCGGTGACGAGGCCGTCGATGCCAGGGCCGTGCTGCACGACCTGTCGGCGTTCGCGCGCGGCGAGGTGGCGGCGGGCTGCGACACCCATGTGCTCGCGCTGGCCGGGCAGGTGGGCCTGCGCGCGACGGACAGCGGTGACGCCTACGTGTGCCACGGCAGCCTGCTGCTGTCGGACCGCAACGGCCTGCCGCTGGCGGCACCGAACCAGTCGCTTTCGACCGCTGCGGCGCGCCAGGCGGCCGCACCGGGCCAGCGTCAGGCGCAGTGGCTGCAGCAACAGGATTTCGGCAAGCGCCTCGTGCATGTGCTGGGCAAGCCGCCGGCGGTCGAACAGATGCTGGCGTGGCAGGCCGAGGGCTCGCAGTGGCTGGCGCGCGCGCCGGGCGGCACCGCCATGATGGACGTGCACACCGGCGCCGCGACCACGCTCGCGCGCCTGGCCTTCGTTTTCGACGACACGACCGAACGGCCCGTGCGCTATCGCGGCAAGGCCGCGCTGCAATGCGAAGCGCAGGTCGAGGTGTTGCCACGTACCGCGCTCGACCGCGACACCCTGCCCACGCTGCGCTGCATCTCTGTGCGCGTGGTCGACGCGCGCAGCCGCAAGCCGCTGTCGCACACCTGCATGCTCACCAACCTGGGTGACGAAGTGGGCGCACCGCAGCTCGCGCAATGGCAGGGCTGGGCCGCCGACGCCGAGCCGTGCTTCCGCCTGCTGCGCGACGGCGTGCAGCTCGTGGGCGGTATGGGCGAACCCGGCGACCCACACATGATGAAGCGCCTGCTCGTCGCCGGCCAGGTCACGACCACCGTGTGGCGCCTGCTGCAGGCCGAAGGCGAATGGGCCGACCGCACGCGCCTGCTGCTGGGCCAGCTCACGGGCCGCGCCGCGCGCGCCGGCCGCGCGCTGACGGGCGGCGCGCTGTACGCGGGCGTGGGCAAGCTGTTCCTGCTGCTCGATGCGCTGGGCACCGAATCGGCCGCGCCCGCGCAAGCGCCGCGCGCGCTGGAACGCCTGGGCTGAAGGCGATGAGCGCACGCGTCACGGACCAGGCCGACGGGCTGCGCCGGCTGCTCGGGCAGGCGCCGGTGCGCATCGTCGCCGTCGCGGGCATGGGCCCCGGCGCGGGCGCGACCACGGCTGCGATGAGCCTGGGCGCGGCGCTGGCGCAGCAGGGCAAGGACGTGCTGCTGCTCGATGAACATCACCCCAAGGTGCGCTCGGTGTGCGATGTGTGGGCGCTCGGCCCGCGTGGCACGCTGGCCGATGTGGCGAGTCGGCGGTTGCGCATCGACCAGGCCGCAGCGAGCGCGGTGTGCGGCGTGCAGGTGTTGCCCGCTTCGCCCGGAACGATCGTCGATCCGCGCGTGCTGTGGCCGCGTGGCATCGTGCTCGTCGATGCGGCCTTCGACGACGAAGGCTGCCTGTCGCCACTGGCGCAGGGCGCCGACGAACTGCTGCTGGTGCTGCAACCGCACCCGGCGGCCATCACCTCGGCCTACGCGGGCATCAAGCGCCTGCACCGCGCGCATGCACTGAAGCAGCTGCGCTTCCTGCTCAACGGCGTGGCCGATGCGGGCACCGCGCAGCAGGTCATGCACAACCTCGCGCAGGCCGCCAGCCGCTACCTCGCGCTGTCGCTGCTGCCCGTGGGCTGGGTGCGCACCGACCCGTGGCTGGCTGATGCGGCGCGGCTGCGCCAGACCGTGGTCGAAGCCTTTCCGGCCAGCGCGGCGGCGGTCGATTTCCGCGCCATCGCCGACGACATGGGCCGCTGGACCTGGCGCACGCCCGCGCGGCCGGCCGTGTTCCCGCAGGCGCTCGCGGCCTGAGACACGACCACGAGGACGGACGGCCGTGTACACCGCACAGGGCACCATCGAGAAATCGCATCTGCTGGAACAGCACCAGCCGCTGGTGCGCCGCATCGCGCTGCAGATGATGGCGCGGCTGCCAGCCAGCGTGGAGCTGGACGACCTGATCCAGGCCGGCATGCTCGGCCTGCTCGACGCATCGAGCCGCTACCAGGACCACCGCGGCGCACAGTTCGAGACCTTCGTCAGCCAGCGCATCCGCGGCGCCATGCTCGACGAGCTGCGCGCCAGCGACTGGGGTTCGCGCGGGCTGCGCCAGTCGGCGCGCGGCATCGAGAAGGCGATCCAGGCGCTGGGCCACCGGCTGGGCCGTGCGCCCACCGAAGGCGAGATCGCGAAAGAGCTGAAGGTCGACCTGGAGACCTACCAGTCGATGCTGCAGGACATCCAGGGCTGCCAGCTGCTGTACGTGGAAGACTTCGCCAAGGGCGACCCCGACAACCCCTTTCTCGATCTGCATGCGCAGGAGGCGCGCAAGGGGCGCGGCGACTTCGACGACCCGCTGGCGCGCCTGCTCGAAAGCGGCTTTCGCCACCAGCTGGTGGACGCCATTGGCGCGCTGCCCGAGCGCGACCAGCTGCTGCTCAAGCTCTACTACGAGGAAGAGCTGAACCTGCGCGAGATCGGTGCGGTGCTCGAGGTGAGCCAGTCGCGCGTGTGCCAGCTGCACGGCCAGGCGGTGAGCCGGCTGCGTGCGAAGCTGAAGGATTCTCTGTAGAGAAACTCAGCTGGCGTAGCGCGCGTCGAGCGCATCGAGCTCGGGCTTGCGCACCAGCCGCTGCCGCTCGGCGAAAGGCGCGACCAGCGACGGGTCTTCGTCCATGCGCCGCGTGTCGCGCAGCACCGTGAGCGCCTTCTGCATGCCGGCCAGCGCGCCCTGCAGCGCGGCGTTGGCGTACAGCACGATGCCGTAGCCGAGGCCGCCGAGTTCCTCGGCGCCGAAGATCGGCGTCTTGCCGCCGATCACGATGTTCATGAGCTGGGGCTTGTGCAGGCGCTGCGGCAGTGCGCGGATCTCGTCGGCCGTGGTCACGGCCTCGACGAACAGGATGTCGGCGCCGGCCTCGCTGAACTTCTGAGCGCGCTCGATCGCGGCCTCGAAACCCAGCGTCGCCGCCGCGTCGGTGCGGGCCATGATGAGCAGGTCGGGGTCGGTGCGTGCATCCACAGCGGCCTTGATCTTGTTGACGGCTTCCTCGGTGGAGATCACCTCCTTGCCCGAGAAATGGCCGCAGCGCTTGGGCGCGACCTGGTCCTCGAACTGGATGCAGTCGGCGCCCGCGCGCTCCAGCACGCGTACCGTGTGGCGCACGTTCAGCGCGTTGCCGAAGCCGGTGTCGGCATCGACGATCAGCGGCAGGTTCACCGCATCGCGGATGCGCGCCGTGTGGTCGGCGATCTCGTGCAGGCCCATGAAGCCCTGGTCGGGCAGGCCGAACCACATGTTGGTGACGCCCGCGCCGGTGACGTAAATCGCTTCGAAGCCCAGGTCTTCGATGACACGCGCCGACAGCGCGTTGAAGGCGCCCGGCACCAGCACGCCGCGGCGGGCCTCGGCGAGGGAACGGAGGGTCTTGCGAGTCGACATCGGAATTTCCTGTGAATGGATCTGAAAGCTCAAAGGGTGTCGCCGGGCACACGGACCCAGCCTTCCATCAAGATGCGCGCGCTGCGGCTCATCACCGCCTTGGTCACCTGCCACTCGCCATCGACCTGGCTGGCTTGCGCGCCCACGCGCAAGGTGCCCGAGGGGTGGCCGAAGCGCACGGCCTCGCGCGCGCCGCCGCCGGCCGCGAGGTTCACCAGCGTGCCGGGAATGGCGGCGGCCGTGCCGATGGCCACCGCTGCCGTGCCCATCATGGCGTGGTGCAGCTTGCCCATCGACAGCGCGCGCACGAGCAGGTCGATGTCGCCGGCCGCCACGGCCTTGCCGCTCGATGCGGTGTAGCCCGCCGGCTTGGCGACGAAGGCGACCTTGGGCGTGTGCTGGCGGCTGGCCGCTTCGTCGAGCGTGCGGATGAGGCCCATGCGCAGCGCGCCGTGTGCACGGATGGTTTCGAAGCGAGCGAGCGCGGCGGCGTCGCCGTTGATCGCGTCCTGCAGCTCGGTGCCCGTGTAGCCGAGGGCGTCGGCGTTCACGAAGACGGTGGGGATGCCGGCGTTGATCATCGTGGCCTGCAGCGTGCCGATGCCGGGCACCTCCAGGTCGTCGACGAGGTTCCCGGTTGGGAACATCGCGCCGCCCGCGCCGTCTTCTTCGGCGGCGGGGTCCATGAACTCGAGCTGCACTTCGGCCGCGGGGAAGGTCACGCCGTCGAGTTCGAAGTCGCCGGTCTCCTGCACCGCGCCGCCGGTCATCGGCACGTGCGCGACGATGGTCTTGCCGATGTTGGCCTGCCAGATGCGCACGACGGCCACGCCATCGCGCGGCACGCGAGCCGCATCGATGAGGCCGTTGCTGATCGCGAACGGGCCCACGGCCGACGAGAGGTTGCCGCAGTTGCCGCTCCAGTCGACGAAGGGCCGGTCGATCGACACCTGGCCGAACAGGTAGTCCACGTCGTGGCCGGGCCGCTCGCTCTTCGACAGGATGACGGTCTTGCTCGTGCTCGACGTCGCGGCGCCCATGCCGTCGATCTGCTTGCCGTAGGGGTCGGGGCTGCCGATCACGCGCAGCAGCAGCGCGTCGCGCGCGGGGCCCGGCACCTGTGCGGCCTCGGGCAGGTCCTGCAGGCGGAAGAACACGCCCTTGCTGGTGCCGCCGCGCATGTACGTGGCGGGGATCTTGATCTGCGGGATGTGCGGCATCGTCAGTCGGCTTTCGTGGCGGCGAGGAAGTCTTGCGCAAAACGCTGCAGCACCCCGCCGGCTTCGTAGATGGAGACCTCTTCGGCGGTGTCGAGGCGGCAGGTCATGGGCACGTCGAGCCGTTCGCCATTCTGTCGGTGAACGACCAGCACGAGGTCGGCGCGCGGGGTGCGCGCGCCGGTCACATCGTAGGTCTCGGTGCCGTCCAGGCCCAGCGTGAGGCGGTTGGTACCGGGCTTGAATTCGAGCGGCAGCACACCCATGCCGATGAGGTTGGTGCGGTGGATGCGCTCGAAGCCCTCGGCCGCGATCGCTTCCACGCCGGCCAGCCGCACGCCCTTGGCGGCCCAGTCGCGCGACGAGCCCTGGCCGTAGTCGGCGCCGGCCACGATGATCAGCGGCTGCTTGCGCAGCATGTAGGTCTCGATGGCCTCCCACATGCGCATCACCTCGCCCTCGGGCTCGACGCGGGCCAGCGATCCGGCGCGCACCGCGCCATCGGCCTTGCGCACCATCTCGTTCTTCAGCGTGGGGTTGGCGAAGGTGGCGCGCTGCGCCGTGAGGTGGTCGCCGCGGTGGGTGGCGTAGGAGTTGAAGTCGTCCTCGGGCAGGCCCATGCGGTGCAGGTACTGGCCGGCTGCGCTGTCCAGCAGGATCGCGTTCGATGGCGAGAGGTGGTCGGTCGTGATGTTGTCCGGCAGGATCGCCAGCGGGCGCATGCCCGTGAGCGTGCGTTCGCCGGCCAGCGCGCCTTCCCAGTACGGCGGGCGGCGGATGTAGGTGGAGGCGGGGCGCCAGTCGTACAGCGGCGCGACCTGCTCGCCCGTGTCGGGCTGGATCGCGAACATCGGCTCGTAGACCTGGCGGAAGTGCGCGGGCTTCACGCTGGCCTTGACGATGGCGTCGATTTCTTCGTCGCTGGGCCAGAGGTCTTTCAGGCGAATCTCCTTGCCATCGACGACGGTGAGCACGTCCTTCTCGATGTCGAAGCGCACGGTGCCCGCGATGGCGTAGGCCACCACCAGCGGCGGCGAGGCCAGGAAGGCCTGCTTCGCGTACGGGTGGATGCGCCCGTCGAAGTTGCGGTTGCCTGAGAGCACGGCCGTGGCGTACAGGTCGCGATCGACGATCTCCTGCTGGATGGCCGGGTCGAGCGCGCCCGACATGCCGTTGCACGAGGTGCAGGCATAGGCGACCACGCCGAAGCCGAGCTGTTCGAGCTCGCCCATCAGGCCCGCATCCTCCAGGTACAGCGTGACCGCTTTCGAGCCGGGCGCCAGCGAGGTCTTGACCCACGGCTTGCGCGCCAGCCCCACGCGGTTGGCGTTGCGCGCGAGCAGGCCCGCGGCGATCACGTTGCGCGGGTTGCTGGTGTTGGTGCAGCTGGTGATGGCCGCGATGATCACCGCGCCATCTGGCATCTGGCCGGGCACGTCGTCCCATGGCGCGGCGATGCCGCGCGCGGCGAGGTCGGCCGTGGCCACGCGCGCATGCGGGTTCGACGGGCCGGCCATGTTGCGCACGACCGTTGACAGATCGAACTGCAGCACGCGCTCGTACACGACCTCGCCGAGCGTGTCGGCCCACAGGCCCGCCTGCTTCGCATAGACCTCGACCAGGCGCACCTGCTCGTCGGCGCGGCCGGTGAGGCGCAGGTAGTCGAGCGTCTGCGTGTCGATGGCGAACATCGCGGCGGTGGCGCCGTACTCGGGCGCCATGTTGGAGATGGTCGCGCGGTCGCCCAACGTGAGGCTGGCCGCGCCTTCGCCGTGGAACTCGAGGTAGGCGCCCACCACCTTCGCCGCGCGCAGGAACTCGGTGAGCGCGAGCACGACGTCGGTGGCCGTGATGCCCGGCTGCGGTCGGCCCGCGAGGCGCACGCCGACGATGTCGGGCAGCCGCATCCACGAGGCGCGGCCCAGCATGACGTTCTCGGCCTCGAGCCCGCCCACGCCCACGGCGACCACGCCCAGCGCATCGACGTGCGGCGTGTGGCTGTCGGTGCCCACCAGCGTGTCGGGGTAGGCCACGCCGTCCTGCGCATGCACGACGGGCGACATCCGCTCCAGGTTGATCTGGTGCATGATCCCGTTCCCCGGCGGGATCACCTCCATGTTGCGGAAGGCCCGCTTCGTCCATTCGATGAAGTGAAAGCGGTCTTCGTTGCGCCGGTCCTCGATGGCGCGGTTCTTCGCGAAGGCATCGGGGTCGAAGCCGCCGCACTCCACCGCCAGCGAGTGGTCGACGATGAGCTGCACCGGCACCACGGGGTTGACCTGCGAGGGGTCGCCGCCCTGTTCGGCGATGGCGTCGCGCAGGCCGGCCAGGTCGACCAGCGCGGTCTGGCCCAGGATGTCGTGGCAGACCACGCGCGCGGGAAACCACGGAAAGTCATGGTCACGCCGACGGAGGGCGAGCTGCGTGAGGCTTTGCACGAGGATCGCCGGGTCGCAGCGGCGCACGAGGTTCTCGGCGTGTACGCGCGCGGTGTAGGGCATCGGGGCCCAGGCGCCGGCGCGAATGGCTTCGACGGCTGCGCGCGCATCGAAGTAGTCCAGCGCGGTGCCGGGAAGGTTCTTGCGGTAGTCGGTGTTCATGGGGCGCTTGTCGCTCGGCACCCGCGCGCAGGCACGGGCGCTTTTTCTTCTTCTCGTGTTTTTACTTCCGATCCTGGATCGGCGCGAACTTCAGGTCTTCGGGGCCCGTGTAGTTGGCGCTCGGCCGGATGATCTTGTTGTCGATGCGCTGCTCGATGATGTGCGCCGCCCAACCCGAGCTGCGCGCGATGACGAACAGCGGCGTGAACATGGCGGTGGGCACACCCATCATGTGATAGCTCACGGCGCTGAACCAGTCGAGGTTGGGGAACATCTGCTTCACGTCCCACATCACGGCCTCGAGCCGCTCGGCAATGTCGAACATCTTGGTGGAGCCGGCCTCCTGCGACAGCGTGCGCGCCACGCCCTTGATGACCACGTTGCGCGGATCGCTCACGGTGTAGACCGGGTGGCCGAAGCCGATCACGACTTCCTTGGCCGCGACGCGGCGGCGAATGTCGGCTTCGGCCTCGTCGGGCGCGTCGTAGCGCTTCTGGATCTCGAAGGCGACCTCGTTGGCGCCGCCGTGCTTGGGGCCGCGCAGCGCGCCGATGGCGCCGGTGATGGCCGAGTACACATCGGAGCCCGTGCCCGCGACCACGCGCGCCGTGAAGGTGGAGGCGTTGAACTCGTGCTCGGCATAGAGGTTGAGCGAGGTGTGCATCGCGCGCTCCCACTGCGCGCTGGGCTTGCGCCCGTGCAGCAGGTGCAGGAAGTGCGCGCCGATGGAGTCGTCGTCGGTTTCTACTTCGATGCGCCGGCCCTGCGTGGACCAGTGGTACCAGTACAGCAGCATCGAGCCGAGCGAAGCCATCAGGCGGTCGGCGATGTCGCGCGCGCCGGGCAGGTTGTGGTCTTCCTTCTCGGGCAGCAGGCAGCCCAGCGACGAGACGCCGGTGCGCATCACGTCCATCGGGTGGGCGCTGGCGGGCAGCTGCTCCAGCGCCTCCTTCAGGCTCGCGGGCAGGCCGCGCATGGCTTTCAGCTTGGCCTTGTAGGCGCGCAGCTCGGCGGCCGTGGGCAGCTTGCCGTGCACCAGCAGGTGCGCGATTTCCTCGAACTCGCAGACCTCGGCGATGTCCAGGATGTCGTAGCCGCGGTAGTGCAGGTCGTTGCCGGTACGGCCCACGGTGCACAGGGCGGTGTTGCCGGCGGTCACGCCCGACAGGGCGACGGATTTCTTGGGCTTGAAGCCGGTGGGGGTGGGGGTGGCGGTGTCGTTCATGCGGGTTCCTTGTCTGTGGGCACGGTGTGCAGGTAGGCGTTGCGCAGGCGCGCGGGACGGCCGCGGCCGTCGACGGCCACCATCTCGAACAGGCCTTTCAGCGACGGGCGTGCTTCGCCGTCGGGCGGCTCGGCTGCGCCGGTGACGCAGACCGTGAGCGAACTGCGCCCGGCGCGCGTCACCCAGGCCCGCAGGCGCAGCACATGGCCGACGGGCACGGGCGCCAAGAACTGCGCGTCGCCCAGGCTGGCCATCACCACGTCGGATTTCGCGAAGGCGCGCGCGGCGAGGAACGCGGCCTTGGACATCAGCAGCAGGGCGTTGCCGCCGAACAGCGTGCCGTAGTGGTTGGCGTGCTCGGGGAACACGATGTCGGTCAGCTCGATGGCGGCGGATCGTTGGGTCATGCTTCGCAATTTACGCAATCGAACGCCCATAATGAAGGCCTGAATTGGCGAATCATTGCGAATGAAGACGGCAGATTTTGCAAATATTGCGAATATCGCAAAGACCCACGAGGTGATCCGATGAGCAAGACCTTCATGGGCGTGCGCCTGCGCACGCTGCGCGCCGAACGCGGCCTCACGCAGGTGGCGCTGGCCCAGATGCTGGGCCTGTCGCCGAGCTACCTGAACCAGATCGAGCAGAACCAGCGCCCGCTCACCGTGGCCGTGCTGCTGCGCATCAGCAAGACGCTCGGCGTCGACGTGCAGCAGTTCTCCGAAGACGAAGAGGCGCGGCTCGTGGCCCGCATGCGCGAGGCGCTGGCGGACAACCCCGGCGGCGAGGCCGTGGCGCTGCCCGAGCTGCGCGAGGTGGCGTCGCAGATGCCGGCCGTGGCGCGCGCGCTGCTCGCCTTGCACCGCCGCCACCAGGAGGCGCAGGAGCGGCTGGAGCTCATGGCCGCCGAGCTGGGCGACGGGCGCGGCGACATCTCGCGCAGCCGGCCGATGCCCTTCGAGGTGGTGCGCGATTTCTTCTTTGCGCACCAGAACCATTTCGACCCGCTCGACACGGCCGCTGAATCGCTCGCGGCCGAGGCTCGCGCGCACGGCGGACCGCTCGCCGAATGGCTCCAGCAGCGGCTTCTTTCGGCCCACGGCGTGCGCGTGGTGCCGGGCGACGAAGGGGAGGGCGCGCTCGACAGCCAGCGCCGCTACGACCCGGGCCGCCGCGTGCTGCGCCTGTCGGCGGGCCTGGAGCCCGGCCAGCAGGCCTTCCAGCTGGCCACGCAGCTGGCGCTGCTGGAGCAGGCCGCGCTCATCGAGTCGCTGGTCGTGCAGGCCGATTTCGGCGACGCCCCGGCCCACGCGCTCGCGCGCATCGGGCTGGCCAACTACTTCGCGGCGGCCGTGCTGTTGCCGTATGGGCCGTTCCTGCAGGCGGCCGAGGCGCTGCGCTACGACATCGACTTGCTCGCGCGCCAGTTCGGCGTAGGCTTCGAAACCGTGTGCCACCGCCTGAGCAGCATGCAGCGCCCGGGCGCGTCGGGCGTGCCCTTCTTCTTCATCCGCGTGGACCGGGCCGGCAACATCTCTAAGCGGCAGTCGGCCACGCACTTCCACTTCTCGAAGACCGGCGGCACCTGTCCGCTGTGGAACGTGTACGAGGCCTTCGCGCAGCCCGGGCGCGTGCTGCCGCAGCTGGCGCGCATGCCCGACGGCCGCGCCTACCTGTGGATCGCGCGCACCGTGTCGCACGGCCAGCGCGGCTTCGGCTCGCCGAGCAAGACCTTCTCGATCGGCCTGGGCTGCGACATCCGCCACGCCCCGCGCCTGGTCTACGCCAAGGGCCTGGACCTGAAGGACCCCGACGTGCCCACGCCCATCGGCATGGGCTGCAAGGTGTGCGAGCGCGTGGCCTGCCCGCAGCGGGCGTTCCCGTTCATCGGGCGGCCGCTGGATGTGAACGAGAACGAAAGCAGGTTCACGCCGTATGCCGTGGCCGGCGCGTAGGGCGGTGGTGCGTCAGTCGCCTTGCGCAGGCTGCTGCGTGCCGGACGCCTCGCTCCACCCACCCCCCAGCGCCTTGTAGATCGCCAGCCGGTTCGTCTGCTCGGTGAGCTGCAAGCCGATCAGCGTCTGCTGCGCCGCATAGTCGCTGCGCTGCGCGTCCAGCACGTCGAGGTAGTTGGCGGCGCCGCTCTTGAAGAGCGACTGCGAGAGCTCGAAGCTGCGCGCGGTGGCGGCGCGCAGCGAGCGCTGTGCGTCGAGGCGCTCGGCTAGCGTGCGGCGTTCGGCCAGGGCGTCGGCCACTTCGCGGAAGGCGGTCTGCACGGCCTTCTCGTAGGTGGCGATCTGGATCTTCTGCTGCGCCTGCGCCACCTGCAGGTTGGCGCGGTTGGCGCCGCCGTCGAAGATCGGCACGCTGATCGACGGCGCAAAGCTCCAGGCCTTGCTGCCGCTGGTGAACAGGCCCGAGAGCGTGCTGCTCGCGGTGCCGGCCGAGGCGGTGAGCGCGATGCGCGGGAAAAAAGCCGCGCGCGCCGCGCCGATGTCGGCATTGCTCGCGCGCAGCGCGTGCTCGGCGGCGCGCACGTCGGGCCGCTGTTGCAGCACGTTCGACGACAGACCGGCCGGGGGCACGAGCAGTTGCGCCACATCGGCGGTCGTCGCGGCGGTCGGCAGCAGCTCGGGCGGGGGCGTGGCGCCGACCAGCAGCGCCAGCGCGTTGCGGTCCTGCTCGACCTGGCTGTCGAAGGCCGCGGCGTCGGCGCGCGCGGCATCGACGGTGCTCTGCGCCTGCGCCAGCGCCAGGCCCGACTGCGCGCCGAGCGCATGGCTGCGCTGCACCAGCTCGAAGGACTTGCGCTGGCTCTCGAGCGTGCCGCGCGCGAGCTGCAGGCGCTGTTCGTCGGCGGCCAGTTGCAGCCACGCCGTGGCGACGGAGGCCACGAGGCTGATCTGCGTGCTGCGCTGGGTTTCCTCGGTCTGGAAGTAGCCCTGCAACGCCGACTCGCCGAGGTTGCGCACGCGCCCGAACAGGTCGAGCTCGTAGGCCGTCATGCCGAGGTTGGCGCTGTACTGCGAGGCGATGCGCGATTCGCCGCTGGTCGACAGGCTGCCCGGCGTGCGCGAGCGCGTGCCGGCGGCGCCGGCGTTGACGGTGGGGAACAGGTCCGCCCGCGCGATGCCGTACTGGGCGCGCGCACGCTCGATGTTGAGCGCCGCCACGCGCAGGTCGCGGTTGTTGGCGAGCGCGAGTTCGATCACGCCCTGCAGCTGCTTGTCGACGAAGAAGTCGCGCCAGCCGATGTCCAGGGGTGTGGTCGTCGTGACGCCGGCCGAGGGCAGGGCCGACGGTACCGGCGAGGCGGGCGTTTCGTACGCGGGCGCGAGGTTGACGCAGCCCGCGAGCACGGCCGAGGCCAGGGCGGCGCAGGCCAGTGCGCGCAGGGGAAGGCGGGGCAGGAGAGTGCGCGTCATCACTGGGCTCCCTGCTCTGCGGGCAAGGCATCCGGCGGCGTGTCGACCGGCTTGCGGCGGCCTTCCAGCCAGCCGCGGATCATCGCGAAGAACAGCGGCACGAAGAAGATGCCCAGCGCCGTGCCGACCACCATGCCGCCCAGCACCGCGGTGCCGATCGACTGGCGGCCGCCCGCACCTGCACCCGTGCCGATGGCCAGCGGCAGCACGCCGAAGCCGAAGGCCAGTGAGGTCATGAGGATGGGCCGCAACCGCAGCCGCACGGCCTCCAGCGTCGCCTCGATCACGCCCTTGCCCTGCTCCTGCAGCTGCTTGGCGAACTCGACGATCAGGATCGCGTTCTTGGACGACAGCCCCACGGTGGTCAGCAGGCCGACCTGGAAGTACACGTCGTTGCTCAGGCCGCGCAGGCTGGTGAACAGCAGCGCGCCGACGATGCCCAGCGGCACCACCAGGATCACCGAGAACGGCACCGACCAGCTCTCGTACAGCGCCGCGAGGCACAGGAACACGAACAGGATCGAGATGGCGTAGAGCACCGGCGCCTGCGCGCCCGACAGGCGCTCCTGGAACGAGGCGCCGGTCCATTCGTAGCCGATGCCGGCGGGCATCTGCTTCATCACTTCGTCGACCGCGGCCATGGCGTCGCCCGAGCTCACGCCGGGCGCGGCATCGCCGACGAACTCGTAGCTGGGGCTGCCGTTGTAGCGCTGCAGCTGCGGCGAGCCATAGGTCCAGCGCGAGCTGGAGAAGGCCGGGAACGGCACCATCTGGCCCAGGCTGTTGCGCACGCTCCAGCGGTCGATGTCGGTGGGCAGCATGCGAAAGGCCGTGTCGCCCTGCATGTACACGCGCTTGACGCGGCCGTTGTCCAGGAAGTCGTTGATGTAGGTGCCGCCCATCGCGCTCGACAGGGTGCTGTCGATGTCGGACGTGGCCAGGCTGGCCGCGCCGGCGCGCGCGTCGTCGATGTCCACCGCGAACTGCGGCGTGTCGTCCAGGTTGTTGCTGCGCACGTTCGCCACCTCGGGGCGCTTGGAGAGCAGGTCGATGAGCTGGTCGCGCGCCTTCACCAGCGCGTCGTGGCCCAGCCCGTTGATGTCCTTCAGGTGGAAGTTGAAGCCCGCGTTGGCGCCGAGCCCGCGCACCGCCGGCGGCAGCAGCACGAAGATGCGCGCGTCGCGGATGGTCGAGAGCTCCTTGTTGGCGCGCCGCGCGAGTTCGGCGGCCGACTGGCCGGCGCCTTCGCGCTCGGCCCAGTCTTTCAGCTTCACGAAGGCGCGCGCCGAACTCTGGTCGCCGTTCTGGCCGGTGATGACGTTCACGCTCACCACCTCGGGCTGCTTGGTGAAGTAGTCCTGCATCTGCGTGACCACCGGCTGCAGCCGCGCATCCGACGCGCCCGGCGGCAGCGTCACCTGCACCTGCAGGAAGGCCTGGTCTTCGTCGGGCAGGAAGGAGGTGGGCAGTCGCATGAACAGCAGCGCCATCACGGCCGCGATGAGCAGGTACACCACGAGGCTGCGCTTGCCGCGCCGCACGATGCCGCCGACGATGCCCTGGTAGCGGTCGGCGCCCTGATCGAAGCGGCGGTTGAAGCCCGCGAAGAAGCGGTCGACCGCGCCCAGCACGCCCTTGCGCGGGGCCGCGTGGCCGCCCTTGGCCACAGGCTTGAGCAGCGTGGCGCACAGCGCCGGCGTGAGCGTGAGCGCCACGAACACCGACAGCGCCATGGCCGAGACGATGGTGATCGAGAACTGGCGGTAGATCACGCCGGTCGAGCCGCCGAAGAAGGCCATCGGGATGAACACGGCCGACAGCACCAGCGCGATGCCCACGAGCGCGGGCGTGATCTCGGCCATCGACTTGCGCGTGGCCTCCTTGGGCGACAGGCCCTCTTCGTGCATCACGCGCTCGACGTTCTCCACCACCACGATGGCGTCGTCCACCAAGAGGCCGATGGCCAGCACCATGCCGAACATGGTGAGCGTGTTGATCGAGTAGCCCGCCACGGAGAGCACGCCGAAGGTGCCCAGCAGCACCACCGGCACGGCAATGGCCGGGATCAGCGTGGCGCGGAAGTTCTGCAGAAAGATGTACATCACCAGCACGACCAGCACCATGGCCTCGGCCAGCGCCTTCACCACCTCGTCGATCGACGCGCTCACGAAGGGCGTGGTGTCGTAGCTCACGAAGGTCTGCATCTGGTTGGGAAAGAGCGGCTGCAGCTCGGCCACCTTGGCCTTCACGGCCTCGGCCACCTGCACCGCGTTGGCGCCGTCGGCCAGCACGATGCCCATGCCGGCGCCCGGACGACCGCCGAGCACCGAGCGCACCGTGAGGTTCTCGGCGCCCAGCTCGACACGCGCCACGTCGCGCAGGCGCACCACGGCGCCGTCGGGCGTGGCTCGCAGCACCACGTTCTCGAACTCCTCGACCGTCTTCAGCTTGCTGCGCGCGGTGATGGTGGCGTTGAGCTGCTGCTGCGCACCGGCCGGCAGCGCGCCGAGCTGGCCGGCCGACACCTGCGCGTTCTGCGCGGTGATGGCGTTGCCCACGTCGGAGGGCATGAGCGCGTACTTGCGCAGCTTGTCGGGGTCCAGCCACAGGCGCATGGCGTAGCCGGTGCCCAGCGTCTGCACCTCGCCCACGCCGTCGACGCGGCTGATGACGTCGACCAGGTTGCTGCTGATGTAGTCGCCCACGTCCACCGCCGAGGCGCTGCCGTCGCCGGAGAACATCGAGACGATCAGCAGGAAGTCGTTGCCGCCCTTGGTGACGGTGACGCCGCGGCTTTGCACCTGCTGCGGCAGGCGCGACATGGCCTGCTGCAGCTTGTTCTGCACCTGCATCTGGGCCACGTCGATGTTGGTGCCCGCGTTGAAGGTGAGCGACAGGCGCGCCACGCCCGACGAGTTGCTGGTCGACTGCATGTACAGCAGGTTGTCCAGCCCCTTCATCTGCTGCTCGATGACCTGGGTGACGGAGTCTTCGACCGTCTTGGCCGAGGCGCCGGTGTAGGTGGCGTTGATGGACACGCGCGGCGGCGCGATGTCGGGGTACTGCTCAAGAGGCAGCGTGCGGATGGCCATCAGGCCGGCGAGCATGACGACGATGGAAAGCACCCACGCGAAGATGGGGCGGTCGATGAAGAACTGGGCCATGGTGGGGCCTCAGCGCGCGAGGGTGGTGGAAGCAGCGTCGGGCGTGGCGCTCGCCACGGCGGCACCCGCCGGCCTTGCGCCCAGGTCGACCGTGCGCACCTTGTCGCCGACCTTCACGCGCTGCGAGCCTTCCATGAGCACGCGGTCGCCCGCGGCCAGTCCGTCGATCACCTGCCAGCGCGTGCCGATGGCGCGGCCGATGCGGATGGGCCGCTTCTGGACCTTGTCTTCGGCGTCGATCACCAGCGTGGAGGCGCTGCCATCGGGCGCGCGCGTGACGGCCTGCTGCGGCACCAGCAGCGCGGCGTCGTTCACACCTTCCTGCAACACGGCGCGCACGTACATGCCGGGCATCAGCAGCTTGTCGGGGTTGGGCACCACGGCGCGCAGCGTGACGCTGCCGGTGCCGGCATCGACCGTCACGCCGCTGAAGGTGAGGCGGCCCGCGTGCGGGTAGGGGCTGCCGTCTTCCAGCAGCAGCTGGATGCGCGCTTCGGCCTCGCTGGCGCGCTGCAGCCGGCCGCTGGCCAGCTCGCGCTTCAGTCGCAGCAGTTCGCTGCTCGACTGCGTGACGTGCACGTGGATCGGGTCGAGCTGCTGCACGGTGGTCATGGCCGCCGCCTGGTTGGCTGTGACCAGCGCGCCCGGCGTGACCGTGGACAGCTCGGCCCAGCCGGTGATCGGGGAGGTGATGCGCGTGTAGCCCAGCTGGATGCGTGCGGTCTGCTCGGCGGCGCGCGCCACGCCAAGGTCGGCCTCGGCCTGCTGCTCGGCGGCCTGGGTCTCGTCGAACACCTGGCGGCTGATGGCGTCGATCTTCACGAGCTCGGCATTGCGCTTGGCCACGGTGCGGGCCGTGGCCAGGGCCGACTCGGCCTTGCGCACGCTGGCCTGCGCGCTGGCATGGGCCGCCTGCAGCGAGGCCGGGTCGAGCTGGTAGAGCACCTGGCCGGCCTTGACCTGCGAGCCTTCGGTGAAGAGCCGCTCCTTGAGGATGCCGCCGACCTGCGGGCGGATCTCGGCGATCACCGGGGCCGCGGTGCGACCGGGCAGCTCGGTGCTCAGGGCCAGCACCTCTGACTTGAGCGTGACGATGCCGACTTCTTTCGCCGGGGCGTTGGCCGCCTTGGCCGCCCCGGCGGCCTCCACATTGGTGCGCGAGCACCCCGCGAGGGCGGCGGCGATGCACAGGGCCGTGAGGAGCGGGGCGGAGCGGGAGGCAAAGTGGACGGGCATGGACAGGCAGAAGTAACGAAAGCCAAAGATGGAGCGGGCTCGCGCCGTCGAGTTCAATGCCGCGGCGCGGGGGCGGCGAACTTTACAGAGCGGAAACCGTGCCATGTCCGGAGGGGACGGGCGGGTGGCGTCGAGTGTGCGGCCCCACAGTTAAGCGGGTGTGAAGCGGGGCATTGCCCGTATGAAAAACCCGCCTGAAGCGCTCTCTATGGCTTCTTCCTGGCCTGCGCGACCAGGAAATCGACCAGCAGCTGCAGCGGGCCGACCTCGTTGTCGGTGCGGTAGAGGATGCCCAGCGGCGCGATGGGCGCGTTCATGCGCAGCGGCAGCTCGGCCACCGCCGAGCGGTCGAGCTGGTCGAGCACGGTGCGCGGCACCGGCACCACCACGTCGGGCTGCGAGAGCAGGGCGCGCACCAGCTGCGGCGTGAGCACCTGGATGGCATGCGGCCGCGGCACGATCCGTTCGGCGGCCCAGGCCGCTTCCATCACCTGGCGCACCGCGAAGTGCGCGGGCGGCAGCACCCAGCGCGAATCGGCGAGGTCGCGCAGCCGCAGGCGCTTGCGCTGCACGGCCGGGTGGCCGATGCCGGCGATGACCACCACCTCGTCGCTGCGCAGCGGCACGAAGCGGTGGGCGTCGGGCACGCGCGCCGGCTGGCGCAGCAGCACGGCGTCGAAGGCGCCCGCGCGCAGGCCGATGGTGAGCCGCTCGATGTTGCCTTCCTCGATGAACAGGCGCAGCTTGGGGTGCTGGGCATGCAGCAGGTTCAGCGCGGGCTGCAGCACGCTGGCGATGGCCGCCTCGATGGCGCCGATGCGCAGCGCGCGCGTCTCCTGCGCGGCCAGCGCCGCGAGGCCGTCGCTGGCCACCTGCATGGCGTCGATCACCATGCGCGCGTGCAGCGCCAGCAGGCGCCCGGCCTCGGTGATGCGCATGCCGCGCGCGTGGCGCTCGAACAGCGGCGTGTCGAGCAGGCCCTCGACCTCCTGCAGCATCTGCGTGGCCGCCGGCTGGCTGATGTGGATCGCGTCGGCCGCGCGGCGCAGGTGCGAGTGCGCGGCCAGCGCGTCGATGAGCTTCAGGTGGCGCAGGCGCAGGCGCGCGAGCAGCCGCTCGTGCAGCACGGAGGAGGGTGTAGGCGTGTCGTCAGCCATCGATAGGCAATCATTATCAGTCGATGCAAAAGCGATTGGACGCCAATCGGTGGCCTTCCTACGCTCACGGGGTCGGGCGGCAGACAAGGGCGCATCGGCTGCCGGCCCGACGGGGCCGTGCGGACGAAGGGCTCCCGCCCGGCGGGTCCTTCCCTTCCTTGCTTTTCAGACAACACATCACCATGTCCCACCGATTCCGTCCGGCCGCGCGCCTGTGCCTGCCCATCGTCCTTGCCGTCTCGTCCCTGTGCGCCTCGGCGCAGGAGGTGCCCGCGGCTGCTGCCGCATCGCCCGCGCCGGCCGCAGCCGTGCCGCTGTACCCGCTGATCGCCGAGCGCTCCAAGGCCATCGAGCAGAAGGTGATCGACTGGCGCCGCGACATCCACCAGCACCCCGAGCTGGGCAACCAGGAAAAGCGCACCGCCGCACTGGTCGCGGCCCATCTGAAGGCGCTGGGCTACGAGGTGCGCGAAGGCGTGGCCGTGACCGGCGTGGTCGCCACGCTGCGCGGCGGCAAGCCCGGCCCGGTGGTGGCGCTGCGCGCCGACATGGACGCGCTGCCTGTGAAGGAGCAGGTCGACGTGCCCTTCGCCTCCAAGGCGCGCGCCCAGTGGGGCTTTGCGACGGTCGACGTGATGCACGCCTGCGGGCACGACGGCCACGTGGCGATCCTCATGGGCGTGGCCGAGGTGCTGGCCTCGATGAAGGCGCAGCTGCCGGGCACCGTGAAGCTGATCTTCCAGCCGGCCGAAGAGAAGCTGCCCAACGCCGAGATCGGCGGCGCGCGCCGCATGCTGGCCGAAGGCGCCTTCGACGCGCCCAAGCCCGACGCCGTGTTCGGCCTGCATCTGGTCTCGGCACTGAACACCGGGCAGATCGGCTACAAGAGCGGCCCCATCACCGCGAGCTCGGACACCTTCAAGGTCAGCGTGAAGGGCCGCCAGACGCACGGCTCGCAGCCCTGGAGCGGGGTCGACCCGATCGTGCTGGGCTCGCAGATCGTGCTGGGCTTCCAGACCATCGCGAGCCGCCAGGTCAACGTGACGAAGGAGCCATCCGTGTTGAGCGTGGGCACCTTCAACGCGGGCACGCGCTACAACATCATTCCCGACTCTGTGGAGATGAGCGGCACGCTGCGCACCTACGACGACGAGATGCGCCAGTTCATCATCAAGCGCATGGGCGAGACCGCCTCGCACATCGCGCAAAGCGGCGGCGGCACGGCCGAGGTCCGTGTCGAGGCCGACGGCTACGCCCCGACCGTGAACGACCCGGCCCTGACCGCGAAGATGGTGCCCAGCCTGCAGCGCGTGCCCGGCGCCACGCCGATCGTGATCCCGAAGGGCACGGGCGGCGAAGACTTCTCGTTCTTCGCGCAGAAGGCCCCCGGCCTGTTCGTGATGATCGGCGCCACGCCGCCCGGCCGCGACGCGAACAAGGCCGAGCCCAACCACTCGCCGCGCTTCTTCGTCGACGAGGCCAGCCTGCTGGTGGGCGTGCGCACGCTGACGCAGCTCACGGTGGACTACATGGCAGGCGCGCAGCGCTGACCTGAGCGAATCGGCTGCTCCAGCGCATCCGAAAGCGGAAACAGGTGCTGCGCGATGAAGTCCACGAACACACGGATCCTGGGCGACAGCTGCCGGCTCGACGGCCACAGCACGTGGAAGATCATGTGTTCGCGGTTGTGGTCGTCCAGCACCGTGACCAGGCGGCCCTGTTCCAGTTGCTGGCGCACGGCGATCTCCGGCACGCAGGCAATGCCCAGCCCCTGCTCGGCAAAGCAGACCTGCGGATCGAGCGTGTTGGTCACCATGCTGGCCGGCAGGTCGACAGGGGGCGAGCCGGCCGCGAGGCCCAGCGGCCACACGTCCAGCTTGCCGGTGCTGGGAAAGCGGTAGAGCAGGCAGGCGTGGCTTGCCAGGTCTTGCGGTTCGCGCGGCACGCCGGCCCGGCGAAAGTAGGCCGGCGCACCGACGATCACCTTGCGGCACGAGCCGATGCGGCGCGCCATCAACCGTGAATCGCTGGGCTCGCCGGTGCGGATGACCGCGTCGAAGCCTTCCTCGATGACGTCCACCAGCCGGTCGGCGTAGTCGATGTCCAGTTCGATGTCGGGGTAGAGCCGCTTGAACGCCGCCAGCTTGGGCATGAACAGCGTGCCCACCGACGGCAGGCTGATGCGCAGCTTGCCGCGCGGCGCGCTCTGTGTCTGCAGCAGCTCCGCTTCGGCCGATTCCACCTCGCAAAGGATGCGCCGGCAGCGCTCCAGGAACAGCGCGCCTTCCGGCGTCAGGTGGACGGTGCGCGTGGAGCGATGGAACAGCCGCACGCCCAGCCGTTCTTCGAGCCGCACGATGGCCTTGCTGACGGCCGAGGCCGAGATGCCCAACTGCTGCCCCGCGGCCGTGAAGCTGCGCGTTTCGCCGGCGCGAACGAAGACGTTCAGCGAACCCAGGTTTTCCATGGAGCGACTTTGATTGATGACTGGAGAGTCATATGTATTTGAAACTTTATCCCATTTTTCATTGATGCATTCCCGCCCACACTGCGGTGAACGCCAACGCGGGCCACCCGGCCAACGCGGGCACAGACGATGGAAAACAACTGAATGACCACCACAACCGCCACCGGGGGCGAGCGCACTGAACGACTGCCCGTAGCCGCCTTGCTGGCCCTGTCGATGACCGGCTTCCTGGCACTGCTGACGGAAACGATGCCGGCCGGCATGCTCTTGCGCATCAGCCAGGACCTGGGCGTGTCGGAAGCGCTCGCGGGCCAGTTCGTGACCCTCTATGCCATCGGCTCGCTGGTCGCGGCCATCCCGCTGACGGCGGCCACGCTGGGCTGGCGGCGCCGACCGTTGCTGATCGCGGCGCTGGTCGCCGTGCTGGCCTTCAACACGCTCACGGCGCTGACGTCGAGCTATGCAGTCGCGCTGGTTGCGCGTTTCATGGCCGGCATGGCGGGCGGCTTGATCTGGGGGATGCTGGCGGGCTATGCGCGGCGCATGGTGCCCGAACACCTCAAGGGGCGCGCGCTGGCAGTGGCCGGGCTGGGGGCGCCGCTGGCGTTGTCGTTGGGCGTCCCGCTGGGGACGTTGATGGGCGCCACGCTGGGCTGGCGCACCGCGTTCGGTGGCATGTCGCTGCTCACGCTGGCGGTGATGGCCTGGGTCTTCCTGCAGGTGCCCGACTATCCGGGGCAGACGGCCGAAAAGCGCGCGCCGGTGCGCCGGATCTTCGTCACGCCCGGCGTGCGACCGGTGCTGGCCGTGCTTGCGCTGTGGGTGCTGGCGCACAGCATTCTCTACACCTACGTGATGCCGTTCCTGGCGCCGGCCGGCCTGTCCGATCGGGTCGATGCGGTGCTGCTGGTCTTCGGCGTGGCATCGCTGGCCGGCATCTGGATCAGCGGGCTGCTCATCGACCGCATGCTGCGCTCGCTGGTGCTGCTCGCCCTCGCGGGCTTTGCGCTGGCGTCGCTGGCCCTGGGCGTCGCCGGCACGCAGCCGGTGGTGGTCTATGTCGCGGTGGCCGCGTGGGGGCTGACCTTCGGCGGCTCCGGGGCCTTGCTGCAGACCGCGTCGGCCGAAGCAGCCGGCCCCGGCGCGGACGTGGCGCAATCCATCCTCGTCACGGTGTGGAACATCGCCATCGCGGGCGGCGGCATCGTCGGTGGCGTGTTGCTGGAGACATCGGGGGTCAGCGCTTTTCCCTGGGCACTGCTGGCGCTGTTGCTTCCCGGCCTTCTGATTGCCTGGGCATCGCGGGCGCACGGGTTTCCCGCGAAGCCGCACCGGTCGTCCAACTGATTCCGAAGGGCGCGGAGCATTTCGCGCGCACGGGTGGGGCCCGCGAGAAAGGCGGGGGCTCGCTCAGAGCCAGTTGCCGCCCTGCGGCATCTGGATCTGCTCGGCCGGGTCGCCGCCCGTCACGAACGAGCCGATGACGATGCTCAGCAGCGAGACGAAGATGCTCGCGAACAGCGCGGTCCAGAAGCCCGAGACCTTGAAGCCCTTCACCAGCGCCGCCACCAGCAGGATCATCAGCGCGTTGATGACCAGCAGGAACAGGCCGAAGGTCAGCAGCGTCAGCGGCAGCGTCAGGAAGATCAGCAGCGGCTTGACGATGGCGTTGGCCAGCCCGAGCAGCAGCGCCGACACGATCAGCGCCGAGGTGCTGTCGAACTTGAGTCCCTTGAAGAGATGGCTGGCGACCCACAGCGAGATGCCGGTGATGGCCCAGTGGACGAGGAAAGGGGTGATGTTGTTCAGCATGGCGTGCGGTGTGTGTCGGCAGCCCGCATGGTAAACGGGGCGTCGCGGCGGACCGCTGTGCGGGGCGGGCGGATTTTCTGCGGTTACTTCCCGAAACCATGGCCGACAGGCCGTTAAGATCGCGAACTTCCGGCGCCTGCGCAGGCGCCTGTCTCCATCTTTCTCTGGTTTGGCCGAATCCACCACGGTCATGCATCCATGGCGAATGCGTCGATCGCAAGCGTGACACCCGCTCCGGCGTCGGCCGACGAGGCCGAGTCGTGGGTGCGCGGGGAACTCATCCGCAGCCTGATGCGCTCGGCGCGCGGCTCCTACCTCGTCTCGGCGGCGCTCATGCCCGCCATGGTCGGCCTTAGCTGGGGCCACGTGCCCCGCTGGGAGCTGCTGACCTGGCTGGCCGCCGGCATCATCGCCACCGCCTGCCGGGCCTGGGGCGCGCGCGTGTACGCCGTGCGCTATGCCGGGCGCAGCGCGGTCGCGCAGCAGCAGTTCACCGACCGCTACGGCTTCGTGTGGAGCACGAGCGCGGTGGTCTGGGGCTGCTCGGTGCTGCTGTTCTTCGAGCGCACGCCGCAGGTCAACCAGTTCATGAGCTGGCTCATCGTGGCCGGCGTGGGCACCTTCCCGCTCAACGGGCTGGCGCTGCACCCGCCGCTGCTCAAGCGCTACGTCAACACGCTGTTCATCACCATGCTCGGCGCGGTGCTGGTGCGCCTCGTGGCGGTCACCATGCAGCACCCGCATTTCCAGTACGGCTACCTCATGCCGCTGCTGCCGGCGCTGCACTGGTTCCTGCTGCTGCGCGCCGGCCGCAACATCCATGAGACCGCGCGCAACAGCCTGGAGCTGCTGTTCCACAACCACATCCTGATCAAGTCGCTCACGCAGCAGCGGCAGGCGGCCGTGTCGGCCGTGGCCATGAAGAACCGCTTCCTGGCCAGCGCCGCGCACGACATGCGCCAGCCCGTGCTGGCGCTGTCGCTGTACGCCGACTGGCTGCGCAACGAGCCCGAGCTGGTGCTCGAACTGGCCCCGAAGATCGTGCGCGCCACTCATGCGGTGAACGCGCTGTTCGACTCCATGTTCGACCTGGCGCGCATCGACGCGGGCCAGGTGCGCCTGCACATCGAGCGCGTCGACGTAGCCGAACTGCTGCACGACCTCGAGCTGCAGTACCGCCCCGTCGCCGAGAGCCGGGGCCTGGACTTCCGGGTGCACGTGACCGAGGGCTCGTTCCTCACCGACCCGATCCGTGTGCGCCGCATGATCGGCAACCTGCTCGCCAACGCCATCAAGTACACGACCGAAGGCGGCGTGCTGCTGGCCGCGCGCCAGACCCGCGAGGGCATGCGCGTGGAGGTGTGGGACACCGGTATCGGCATCGCGCCCGAGCACCTGCGCGACGTGTTCCTCGAGTTCTACAAGGTCGCCGACCACGCCGGCACCTCCGACGGCTTCGGCCTCGGCCTGGCCATCGTGGCGCGGCTGTCGCACGTGCTGGGCCACCCGGTCAGCGTGCGTTCGCGCCTGGGCAGCGGCAGCGTGTTCCGCGTGGCGCTGCACGACGCCGACGAGGCGGTGGCGCAGGCGCGGGTGAGTGCGTCGGGCGGCTGAGCACGAGAGCGACGCGCCCATAAAAAAACCGCGCTGTTGCGCGGTTTTTTCCTTCCAGTAACACCGAGGAACCGGCTCTGCCGGGCCTCAGGTGTTGCCCCCTGCAAGGGGGTTGGCGTAGCGACACGAAGTGCGCGAAGCCTGGGGGTTAGCCAGACAACAGCCCATTCGTTCTTGCATAGTGCAAGGCCTGCGTACGGCTCTTCACGCCCAGACGGCGGAACAGGCGCCACAGGTGCACCTTCACCGTGTGTTCGCTGATCTCCAGGTCGGTGGCGATGTCGCGGTTGCTCATGCCCTTGTCGAGCATGGCGATCAGCTGGGTCTGGCGCTTGGAGAGCTTGCCGCTGTTGGCGGCCGGCATCTCCTCGGTGTCGTCTTCCGACCCGGCCATCAGCAGGCCGCGCAAGGCGGCTGCCAATTCGTTGGAGCTGGCCGATTTCTCGATGTAGGTATCAGCGCCAGCCTCGATGCAGGCGTCTTCCATGTCGGCGGCCGGGGCTGCCGAATACACGGCGATCGGCACGTTCGGATAGACCTGCTTGACCGCGATCACGCCCGAGACGCCATTGGTGTCCGGCAGCTTCAGGTCCAGGCAGAAGAGAGTGGGCGCGCCACGCTGCTGGACCGAACTGGCGAGCTTGTCGAGCCGCTCGAGCTCGACGATGTTCTCGGCGGGGCGCAGGCGACGCAGGACCATCACGATCGCGTCGCGCATCAGGGGGTGGTCGTCGATGACATAAATGCTCATGTTTTCTTCCTTTGTGATCGCACCGTCTTCTCTTTTGTCACACCCGCCGGCGGATGGCCCGCGGGTTGTTGCCGGATCAATGTCCCTGGGTGGTGGACGTTGCCTCCGCCAGTGCCTCCAGCGCCTCGGTGGCGGCGCGAGCCTGTTGCGCGTCGACCGGTTCGAGCTGCGCGGCCAGTGCCGTGAGCGCCGCGCCGCGTTGCGCCTGCAAGTCGGCGATGGTACGGCCGGCTTCCTGCGGTGACGCGAATCCACGGCTTTGCAAAAGGGTTTCGCCGCGCGCATCGAGCAGCTTGAAATAGAACAGGCCGTCGGCCTTCTCGCGGTATTGCTTGAAGCTGGGCTTCGCCACCTTGGCGGCCTTGGTGCCGGCGCCGTCGCGGCCCGCCGCGAGGTTGCGCAGGCCGACCGCATGGCGCAGCGAGGTCATGAAGGGGCGCGACAGCTTGCGCGCCTTCTCGGCGCCCAGCAGCAGGATGCGCTCGATCTCGGCCGGGTCGTTCATGAGCGCCTCGTAGCGCGCGCGCAGCGGCGCCACTTCGCGGTCGATGCGCTCGAACAGCACCTGCTTGGCGTCGCCCCAGGCGATGCCGTCGGCATACGCCTTGCGCAGGGCCTCGGTTTCCTCGGCGCTGGCGAAGGCCTGGTAGATCTGGAACAGGGCCGAGCCTTCGGTGTCCTTGGGCTCGCCGGGCGCGCGCGAGTCGGTGACGATGCTGGCGATCTGCTTTTGCAGCTGCGCGCGCGGCGCGAACAGCGGGATCGTGTTGTTGTAGCTCTTGCTCATCTTGCGGCCATCGAGGCCGGGCAAGGTGGCGACCGCATCGTCGATCTCGGCGTCGGGCAGCGTGAAGTGCTCGCCGTACTGGTGGTTGAAGCGCTGCGCCATGTCGCGCGCCATCTCGATGTGCTGCACCTGGTCGCGGCCCACGGGCACCTTGTGGGCGTTGAACATCAGGATGTCGGCGCCCATCAGCACGGGGTACATGAACAGGCCCGCCGTGACGTCGGCGTCGGGCTCCTCGCCCTTGGCGATGTTCTTGTCGAGCTGGGCCTTGTAGGCATGGGCGCGGTTGAGCACGCCCTTGCCGGTGACGCAGGTCAGGAACCAGGTGAGCTCGGTGATCTCGGCGATATCCGACTGGCGATAGAAGGTGACGCGTTCGGGGTCGAGCCCGCAGGCCAGCCAGCTGGCGGCGATCTCGAGCGTGGAGCGCTGGATGAGCGCCGGCTCCTGCACCTTGATGAGAGCGTGGTAGTCGGCCAGGAAGAAGTAGCTCTCGACGCCGGCCGCGACGCTCTGGCGCACCGAGTGGCGGATGGAGCCGACGTAGTTGCCGAGGTGGGGCGTGCCCGACGGCGTGATGCCGGTCAGGACGCGCAGGGGAGCTGGAGAAGACGAAGCCATGGGACGGAAGAGAAACTTAGAGCAGCATTGCCTTGAGCGGCGTGATGAGCAGGTTGACCACGAAGTAGCCGGCATCCATCAGCGGGCGCAGCCAGTAGTTGCTGACGATGCCGGCGAGCACCAGCGCCATCACGATGAAGAAACCGTAGGGCTCGATGCGCGCCAGGAAATTCTGCGCCGGGCCGCTGGGCAGCAGGCCGGCCAGCACGCGGCCGCCGTCGAGCGGGGGCAGCGGGAACAGGTTGAAGGCCCACATCACGAGGTTGACCAGCACGCCGCCCTGGCACATCTTGATGAAAAAGGTTTCACTGACGCCGGCCGCGACGATCACGATGAGCAGCACGGCCCACAGGATGGCCTGGATGAAGTTGGAGGCCGGGCCCGCGAGCGCGACCCAGACCATGTCGCGCTTGGGATGGCGCAGGCGGTTGAAGTTGACCGGCACCGGCTTGGCATAGCCGAACAGGAAGGCGCCCGAGGTCGCGAAGTACAGCATCAGCGGCATCAGGATGGTCCCGATGGGGTCGATGTGCTTCATGGGGTTGAGCGTCACGCGGCCCATCATGGCGGCGGTGTTGTCGCCGAAGTGGCGCGCCACGTAGCCATGCGCCGCTTCGTGCACGGTGATCGCGAAGATCACCGGCAGTGCGTAAATCAGGACCGTCTGTATCAGATTGGAAATATCCACTGCGCGATTGTGTCAGAGAGGAATGGGGCGGCCGAGCCGTTCGTCAGAGGCCAAGCACCGCGAGCGCACCGCGGCCCTGGCGCACCACGACCGGGTCGTCGCCCGTGCCCATGGGCGTGAGGTCGACCACGGTGGTCGGCTGCGACGGGCAGGCGCCGGCGTCGATGACGGCGCCGATCTGCTTCTCGAAGCGCTCGCGGATTTCCTGCGCGTCGTTCAGCGCCTCGGTCTCGCCGGGGGCGATGAGGGTGGTGGCCAGGAGCGGCGCGCCGTGCAGTTCCAGCAGTTCCAGCAGCACCTTGTGGTCGGGCACGCGCAGGCCGATGGTCTTGCGCTGCGGATGGCTCACGCGGCGCGGCACTTCCTTGGTGGCTTCGAGCAGGAAGGTGTAGGGCCCGGGCGTGGCGGCCTTGAGCAGGCGGTACTGCTTGTTGTCGACGCGCGCGTAGTTGGCCAGCTCGCTCAGGTCGCGGCACAGCAGCGTGAGGTGGTGCTTGTCGTCGACCTGGCGGATGCGGCGCAGCTGGTCGACCGCGTCCTTGTCGTCCAGGTGGCAGGCCAGCGCGTAGCTGGAGTCGGTGGGCACCGCCACGACCTCGCCGCGCGCGAGCAGCGCCACGGCCTGCTTCAGCAGGCGCTGCTGGGGGTTCTCGGGGTGGACTTCGAAGTACTGGGCCATGGTGAATTGCTCCTGATCAGGATTCCGCCGGTTCGATCGGCACGCGCCGCTCGCGCACGGTGAGCCACGCGCCGGCGGCGCCGCACACGGCGATCATCGCCATGCCGATCAGCGAGAAGCGGTCGGGCACGTGGGAAAAGATGAGCCAGCCGCCCAGCATCGCGAAGGCGATCTGCGCGTACAGGTACGGGGTGAGGGTGGAGGCCGGCGCGCGCTGGTAGGCCAGGATCAGCATGAAGTGTCCCACCGTGCCCATGAAACCCATGAGACACAGCAGCGCCCACCATTCCCACGAGGGCAGGGCGGTCCAGGCGAAAGGCACGGCCACCGAGGCCAGCAGCGTGCCGACCCAGCCCGTGTAGAAGTGCATGGTCAGGGGGTTCTCGGTCTGCGCGAGCTTGCTCGTGAGCACCTGGAACCAGGCGTTGGTGAGCACCAGCCCCAGCGGCAGCAGCACGGCCCAGCTGAAGCTGCCGCCGCCCGGACGCAGGATGACCAGCGTACCGATGAAGCCGCCGGCCACCAGCGTCCAGCGCAGCGGCGAGACCTGCTCCTTGAGCGTGGTGGCGGCCAGCAGCGTGATCACCAGCGGCGCGATCAGCACGATCGACGTGAACTCGGCCAGCGGCATGTAGCGCAGGCTCAGGAAGGCAAAGAGGCTCGAGCCCAGCAGCAGCGCCCCGCGCAGCGCCTGGTAGCGCGGGTGCTGCGTGCGCAGCAGGGCCGTGCCGCGCAGCGGCAGCAGCACCAGCGTGGTGGCCACGGCCTGGAAGGCATAGCGGAACCACACGCCCATGAGGATCGGCACGGCGAGCGTCGAGTACTTGGTGGCGGTGTCCAGCGTGGCGAAGCAGGCCACCGCCAGGATGACCAGCCCGATGCCCGCGAGGATGCGTTCGGATTCGGTGCGGCGGCGGGTTTGCGCTGCGGCGCGTGCCTGGGCGAGCGCGGCGGTGGCCGCGCTGTCGATGCCGGGCCCGGGGCTCTGGCTCACTGCTGGATGCGGTGGCCGAGCAGTTCCCACACCGGCGTGAGGCTGCCGGGCAACGGTGGCAGCTTGCCGAGATCGCAGTGGCTCTCGTCGGGGCTGTGGAAATCGCTGCCGCGCGAGGCGGCGAAATCGAACTCGAGGGCCTTGTCGGCGTACTCGACGAACTCGGCCGGCGTGTGGCTGCCCGTGACGACCTCGATCGCCTGGCCGCCGTGCGCCTTGAATTCGAGGAACAGCGCGTACTCCTCGTTGGCCGTGAACTTGTAGCGGCCCGGATGCGCGATCACGGCCATGCCCTTGGCGGCGGTGATCCAGTGCACGGCATCCTTCAGCGAGGCCCAGCGGTGCGGCACGTAGCCCGGCTTGCCTTCGGTGAGGAACTTGCGGAACACCTCGGGGGTGTCGCGGCAGTGGCCCTGCTCGACCAGGAAGCGCGCGAAGTGCGTGCGCGAAATGAGTTCGGGGTTGCCGACGAACTTGAGCGCACCTTCGTAGGCGCCGTGGATGCCGACCTTGGCCAGCCCCGCGGACATTTCCTGCGCGCGCTTGCCGCGGCCGCCGCGCGTGTCGTACAGGCCCTGCGACATCGCGGCGTCGTCGGGGTCGAAGCCCAGGCCGACGATGTGCACGGTTTCGTTCGCGAAGGTCACCGAGATCTCGGTGCCCGTGAGGTAGCGCATGCCGTTTTCGCGCGCGGCCGCGGCGGCGCGGTGCTGGCCGCCGACCTCGTCGTGGTCGGTGAGGGCCCAGAGCTCGACCCCGTTGGCGGCGGCGCGGGCGGCCAGCGCTTCGGGCGTCAATGTGCCGTCGGAGACCACGGAGTGGCAGTGAAGGTCGGCATTGAGAATGGAGGACACCCCGCCATTCTAGGGGGTCTGGAATATTGACGCGGGCGCATGGATGCTATAGACGGCGCTACTAAATAAATAGCATTAATGCGCCAGTGCATGCGCCTCAGCGCTTCTTGCGAAACGCCGTCCAGGCAGCCACGGCGGTGAAGGTGGCGACGATCGCCACCACGATCCAGAACCCGTGCTTGTGCTCCGCCAGCGGAATGCCGCCCACGTTCATGCCGAACAGGCCGGCCAGGATGTTGATCGGCAGCGCCAGCACCGTGACCACCGTCAGCACGAACAGGCTGCGGTTGTTGTCCTCGTTCACGTTGGCGGCGATTTCTTCCTGCAGCAGCTTGATGCGCTCCTGCAGCGCCTGCATGTCGCGCAGCACCACCGAGAACTCCTCGGTCGAGCCGCGCAGCTCCTGCACGTCGGGCTCGGCCATCCAGGCCGGCGGGCCCTGCAGCAGGCGGAACAGCGCGGCCGGCTCGGGCGCCAGCAGCCGCTGCAGCCGCACCAGCAGCCGGCGCAGCACGCCCAGCCGCGCGCGCTTGTGGTCCAGGCGCCCGGCCAGCAGCTCGTCTTCGATGCGGTCGATGCGCGAGGTGACGCCGCGCACGATCTTCACCAGCACGTCGGCCTGCGCGCGCAGCAGATGCTCGAGCAGTTCGGTGCTCGAGCGCGGCGCCTCGCCCGCCTTCACGGCTGTGCGCAGCGCGTCGACCGAGCGCAGCGGCTTGGTGCGCGCCGTGACCACCAGGCGCGGGCCGACGCTGATCCACAGCGTGGAGATGTCCGAGGGCTCGAAACTGAACTCGAAATGCACGTCGTTGATGACCGCGATCAGCGAGTCGTCCGCGCGCTCGATGCGCGTGGAGGGCAGGCCTTCGTGCAGCGTCTCGTAGAAGGTGTCCGACAGGGCGGCGTGCCGCACCAGCCAGCGCTCCGCATGGGCGTGGCTCAGGTTGAAGTGCAGCCACACGTAGGCGTTGCTGTCGCCGAGCTGGCCGGCCTCCGCCAGCCACGCGGCGGCCTGCGCCGAATCGATCGCCCGCGCGGGTTCCGGCGCCGCGGCGTCGAACAGGTAGCCGCAGATCAGCCCGGCTTCGTCGCCGCCATAGGACTGCGCGGCGAGGTCATGAAATGCCGACAAGGTGCGTGGTCAGAAAAGACATGTGAACAGGCAGACGCCCGTTTGGCGGGCTGCCAGCGTGCCCCGGATGGTGTTCGTGCCATGTGACAACGGCGTGTCGGCTTACAGAAAACAGCCGCAAAACCGTCACGCCGTCGTCATGTGGCGGGTGCAGCATGCTTTTTGTCTACCCGCCACTCTTGCCCCTTTTCATCATGCTGACGAGCGCACTTCCCGACCACGAAGACCTGATGCAACGCATCGCCCGCGACCTGATCGACAGCTACGACGAAGAACTCGAGCTGGAGATCGAAGACCGCAACCTCGACGGACTCGACCCCGGCTCGGCCGCGTCTTCCGTGTCCGACAAGGCGGCGCGCCAGGCCTACTTCAAGGAACTCTTTCGCCTGCAGGGCGAACTGGTCAAGCTGCAGGACTGGGTACAGCACAGCAAGCAGAAGGTCGTCATCCTCTTCGAAGGCCGCGACGCGGCGGGCAAGGGCGGTGTCATCAAGCGCATCACCCAGCGCCTGAACCCGCGCGTGGCCCGCGTGGCCGCGCTGCCCGCGCCCAACGACCGCGAACGCACGCAGTGGTACTTCCAGCGCTACGTGGCGCACCTGCCGGCGGCCGGCGAGATGGTGCTGTTCGACCGCAGCTGGTACAACCGCGCCGGCGTCGAGCGCGTGATGGGCTTTTGCAGCGACGACGAGTACGAGGAGTTCTTCCGCACCGTGCCCGAGTTCGAGAAGATGCTCGTGCGCTCGGGCATCAAGGTCATCAAGTACTGGTTCTCCATCACCGACGACGAGCAGCACATGCGTTTCCTGAGCCGCATCCACGACCCGCTCAAGCAGTGGAAGCTCAGCCCCATGGACCTCGAGAGCCGCCGCCGATGGGAGGAATACACCAAGGCCAAGGAGATCATGCTGGAGCGCACCCACATCCTCGAGGCGCCGTGGTGGGTGGTGCAGGCCGTCGACAAGAAGAAGGCGCGCCTGAACTGCATCAGCCACCTGCTGGGCCAGTTGCCCTACCAGGAGGTGGCGCATGCGCCGGTCGAGCTGCCGGCGCGCGAGCGGCACGACGACTACCTTCGTCAGCCCGTGCCGGCCAGCATGATCGTTCCGGAAATCTACTGAAGGCTTCGCGGCCGTTTGGCCGCCCGGCGCTTTGCCTGCACACTGCGCCATGGCCCGTCGCTCCACCGCTTCTTTCTTCGCCCGCGCCTATGAGCGCAACCTGAAGGCGCTCACCAAGCTCACGCTGAGCAACGGCAAGCGCGTGGCCGGCCAGGTGCAACGTGCGACCGCCAAGCGGCTCAAGCCGCCGCCCGGCAAGGGCGACTGGATCAGCGGCATGGCGATGGGCGCGGGCGGGGCGCGCGGCTATCACCTGTTCCGTCCGGCCGACCTGGTGCTGCAGCCCGGCGAGAAACTCCCGCTCATGGTCATGCTGCACGGCTGCGGCCAAACCGGTCGTGACTTCGCGGCCAGCACGCGCATGAACGCGCTCGCGGTGCGCCAGCGTTTTCTCGTGCTCTACCCCGAGCAGGACCGCATCGCCCATCCGCAGGGCTGCTGGAACTGGTACGAGCGCCGCTCCGGCAAGGCCGACGCCGAGGCCGCCACGCTGATGGCCGCCGTCGACCAGGCCTGCATGCTGTACCCCGTCGACCGCGACCGCGTGGCCGTGGCCGGCCTGTCGGCGGGCGCGAGCATGGCGGCGCTGCTGGCCACGCGCTACCCGAACCGTTTTCGCGCCGTGGTCATGCATTCGGGCGTGGCGCCCGGCGCCGCGAAGTCGTCGGCCACCGCGCTCGGCGCCATGCGCGGACAGCACGTGCCGCCGATGCCCGTCACCGCGGTCGGCAAGGCCATGGGCGCGGCGGCCGTCTTCACGACGCTGCCGCCGATGCTGGTGCTGCACGGCGACGCCGACGCCGTGGTGGCGCCCAGCAACGCCATGAGCAGCGCGGCCGTCTGGGCCACCGCCGTGGGCGCGCACGCCGGCATGGCGCGCGACCTGCAACGCGGCCAGCGCCGCGCCATGCGCGTGACCGACTTCAAGCGCCAGGGCCGCACGCTGGTCACGCTGTGCGAGATCGCGGGGCTCGGCCACTCGTGGAGCGGCGGGTCGCGGGGGCAGCTGTTCAGCGACCCGCTCGGGCCCGACGCCACGCGCATGACCTGGGCCTTTGCGTCCGCGCAGTTCGACAAGCGCTGAACGCGCGGCGCCCTGCGCGCATGACCTCGCAGGTCATTGCCGCGATGCCGGCCGGTGCCGACAGTGGGGGGCATGACCTCGTCGAACCCTGCCGTTTCTTCTGCCCCATCGATCACGTCCGCCGCACCGGGTCCGCTGGGCCTGTGGGTCATGCTCAGCGGCACCTTCCTGGTGGTGCTCGACTTCTTCATCGTCAACGTCGCGCTGCCATCGATGCAGCACGACCTGCAGGCCAGCGCGGGCGCGCTGCAGCTGGTGGTGGCGGGCTACGGCCTGGCCACCGCCGCGGGCCTGGTCACGGGCGGGCGGCTGGGCGACCTGTTCGGCCGGCGTCGCATGTTCATGCTCGGCCTGCTGCTGTTCACGCTCGCCTCGGCCGCCTGCGGCGTGGCACCGAATGCCGAACTGCTCGTGGCCGCGCGCCTGCTGCAGGGCCTGGCCGGCGCGCTGCTGCAGCCGCAGGTGCTCGCGATGATCGGCCTGGCCTACGCGGGCGAAGACCGGACACGCGCCTTCGCGGCCTACGGCCTCACGCTGGGCCTGGCGGCCACGCTGGGGCAGCTGGTGGGCGGCGCGCTGATCCATGCCGACCTTGCGGGCCTCGGCTGGCGCAGCTGCTTTCTCATCAACGTGCCCATCGGCCTGCTGGCGCTCGTGCTCGCGCCGCGCGTGGTGCCGCCGCTGGCGCAGGGCCGGGGCGACAGCCGGCTCGACCTCGCCGGCATGGCGCTGGTCGCGGCCGGCTCGGTGGCCGTGGTGCTGCCGCTGGTCGAAGGGCGCCAGCAGGGCTGGCCGCTGTGGAGCTGGCTGTGCCTGGTCGCCGCCGTGCCGCTGTGGGGCCTCTTCGCCGGGCAGCAGCGCCGCCTTGCGGTACGCGGCGGTGCGCCGCTGGTGGCGCCGGTGCTGCTCGCCAACCGCCGCTTCGTGACCGGGCTGTTCACCACGCTGGCCTTTTACGCGGGCAACGCCTCGTTCTACTTCGTGCTCGCGCTGTACCTGCAGCAGGGGATGGGGCTGGGCGCGCTCCACTCGGGCATCGTCTTCACGGCGCTGGCCGTTGGCTTCTTCGCGACCTCGATGGCCGGCGCCCGCATCGCCCGCCGCTTCGGCGGCAAGCCACCGATCGCGCTCGGCGCCCTCGTGCTCGCGGCGGGGCATGCCTTGCAGTGCACCAACGTGGCCGGCTGGCCGGGGCACGCGCATGTCGTGGTGTGGATGGTGCCGCTGTTGTTCGTGCAGGGCGCGGGGCTCGGCATGGTGATGGCGCCGCTGGTGTCCACCGTGCTGGCCGGCCTGCCGCCGCAGCATGCGGGCGTGGCTTCGGGCGTGCTGTCGATGGTGCAGCAGGCGGGCAATGCGCTGGGGGTGGCGTTGGTGGGGATCCTGTTCTATGGGAAGTTGGGGCGCGAGGCGGACTACACGGCCGCGTTCGGTGTGGCGCTGGGTTATCTGATGGTGTCGGCGCTGCTGGTGGCGGTGCTGCATGGGCGGGGCAGTCGCATGGTGTAGCCGGGCCGCCATGCCAAACTCGCGGCAGACCCCCGCAGGATTGACATGGCCACCGAACTTCAAGCACTGACCCAGGCCTTGCGCGACTTCGCACAAGCCCGCGACTGGGAGCAATTCCACTCCCCCAAGAACCTCGCCGCCGCGCTGTCGGTCGAAGCGGCCGAGCTGCTCGAGCATTTCCAGTGGCTTACCGAAACGCAAAGCCGGGCGCTGCCCGCGGACCAGCGCGCGCAGGTCGGCACCGAGATCGCGGACGTCCTGCTCTACCTGCTGCAGCTGGCCGACAAGCTCGGCATCGATCCGGTCGAGGCGGCAAAGCGCAAGATGCTCGCCAACGCCGTGAAGTACCCGGCCCCGCCACCCGCCTGAGTACCTCCGTGTACGCCACCCGGCGTATTTCCCCTTTGTGGTGCGTTCCGCAGACTCCTCTCCATCGCCAGCCCCGCGCTGTCGACAAGGTTCAACCCACCCGGAGCAGGAGTCCACATGCAACGTCGTTTCACACTCAAGGCGCTCACCGCCGCCGTCGCGCTGGCCAGCATTTCTGCTGCGCCTGCATTCGCCGCCGACACCATCAAGGTCGGCGTGCTGCACTCGCTGTCGGGCACGATGGCCATCTCGGAAACCGTGTTGAAGGACACGGTGCTGATGGCCATCGACGACATCAACAAGAAGGGCGGCGTGCTGGGTAAGCAGCTGGAGCCCGTGGTGGTCGACCCGGCTTCCAACTGGCCCCTGTTCGCTGAAAAAACCAAGCAGCTGCTCGGCCAGGACAAGGTCTCGGTGATCTTCGGCTGCTGGACCTCGGTGTCGCGCAAGTCCGTACTGCCCGTCGTTGAAGAAATGAACGGCCTGCTGTTCTACCCCGTGCAGTACGAGGGTGAAGAGCTCTCCAAGAACGTGTTCTACACGGGCGCCGCGCCCAACCAGCAGGCCATCCCGGCCGTCGATTACCTGATGAGCAAGGAAGGCGGCGGCGCCAAGCGCTGGGTGCTTCTGGGCACCGACTACGTGTACCCGCGCACCACCAACAAGATCCTGCGCGCCTACCTCAAGAGCAAGGGCGTGGCCGACAAGGACATCGACGAGAAGTACACCCCCTTCGGCCACAGCGACTACCAGACCATCGTCGCCGACATCAAGAAGTTCTCGGCCGGCGGCAAGACGGCGGTGGTCTCGACCATCAACGGCGACTCCAACGTGCCCTTCTACAAGGAACTGGGCAACGCGGGCCTGAAGGCCAAGGACGTGCCGGTCGTCGCCTTCTCGGTCGGCGAGGAAGAACTGCGCGGCGTGGACACCAAGCCGCTCGTGGGCCACCTCGCGGCATGGAACTACTTCATGTCGATCAAGAACCCGACCAACACGGCGTTCATCAAGCAGTGGAGCGACTACGCCAAGGCCAAGAACATCGCCGGCCACAAGGACAAGCCGCTCACCAACGACCCGATGGAAGCCACCTGGATCGGCATCCACATGTGGAAGCAGGCGGTCGAGAAGGCCAAGTCGACCGACACCGACAAGGTGATCGCGGCGATGGCCGGCCAGACCTTCACGGCACCGTCGGGCATCGTCTCGAAGATGGACGAGAAGAACCATCACCTGCACAAGAGCGTGTTCATCGGCGAGATCAAGGCCGATGGCCAGTTCAGCGTGGTGTGGAAGACGCCGGGTCCGGTCAAGGCCAAGCCGTGGAGCCCGTACATCGAAGGCAATGACAAGAAGCCCGATTACCCGGCCGGCAAGTCGATGTAAGTGTGTTTCTCCCTCCCCCGCTGGGGGAGGGCAGGGGTGGGGGCTGACGGCGGTCGATCAGGTCGCAGCGCCTGAATGAGCGCCGCGTGCCCCCATCCCAAACTTCCCCCGGAAGGGGAAGGGGCCAACCCCAACTTCCAGTTTCATGATGCTTCGACGAACCCTTCACTGCGCCTTCGCCGCCATGCTCCTCGCAGCGTCGGCCGCCCATGCGCTGACCGCCGACGAAGCCCGGGCCATCGCCTCTGGCGAGTCCGAAGCCCGCATCGCCGCGCTCAACAAGGCCGTCCTCATCGCCGACGACAAGACCGCCGCCTTCATCCAGGCGATGGCCGACGACGCCGTGAAGTACACCGAAGACAAGGTCTTCGTGATGAAGGACGACAAGGGTTACGACCCCGTCACCGGCGCCGAGCTCAAGGTGCCCGACACCGCCGAAGACGTCGTCAACAACAACCTCATGCGCGGCGCGCTCGATGCCGCGCAGGCCGCACTCAAGCTCACGAGCACCGACGACGCGGTGCGCGCCGAAGCTGCGCAGGCGCTCTTCAAGGAGCCCGACGAATCGCGCATTCCGATGGTCGAGAAGGCGCTGGCCGCCGAGACCAACCCCAAGATCAAGGCGCAGCTCGAACTCGTGCGCGCCGCCAGCATGCTCACCAGCGCCGACAAGGCCAAGCGCCTGGCCGCGGCCAAGGAGCTGGGCAACAACCGCAGCCCCGACACCAAGCTGCTGCTCAACCAGCGCCTGGCCGACGAGACCGAAGCCGACGTGAAGGCGGCCATCACCGCATCGATCGCCAACATCGACGGCGCGCTGGTCTGGGGTGACCGCATCAACGCCGTGTTCAGCGGCATCAGCCTGGGCTCGGTGCTGCTGCTCGCAGCGCTGGGCTTGGCCATCACCTACGGCCTGATGGGCGTCATCAACATGGCGCACGGCGAGCTGATGATGATCGGCGCCTACGCCACCTACGTGATGCAGGGCATCTTCCAGAAGTACATGCCCGAGGCGGCGTTCGGCTGGTACCTGGTGGCCGCCATTCCCGTGTCCTTCCTCGCCTCGGCGCTCGTGGGCGCGGTGCTCGAGCGTGGCGTGATCCGCTTCCTCTACGGCCGGCCGCTCGAGACGCTGCTCGCCACCTGGGGCATCAGCCTGATGCTGCAGCAGCTCGTGCGATCGCTGTTCGGCGCGCAGAACGTCGGCGTGGAAAACCCCGGCTGGATGAGCGGCGGCTTCACCATGCTGAGCAACGTCACGCTGCCGTGGAACCGCATCTGCATCATCGTCTTCGCTGCGCTCGTGCTGCTGGCCATGGGATGGCTCATCGGCAAGACGCGCCTGGGCCTGTTCGTGCGCGGCGTCACGCAGAACCGCCCGATCGCCTCGTGCATGGGCGTGAACACCGCGCGCATCGACACCTACGCCTTCGCGCTCGGCTCGGGCATCGCGGGCCTTGCGGGCTGCGCGCTGAGCCAGATCGGCAACGTCGGCCCCGACCTCGGCCAGAGCTACATCGTCGACAGCTTCATGGTGGTCGTGATGGGCGGCGTCGGCCAGCTCGCGGGCACCGTGTATGCGGCGCTGGGGCTGGGCATCCTCAACAAGTTCATCGAAGGCTGGGCGGGCGCGGTGCTCGCGAAGATCGCGGTGCTTGTCTTCATCATCATCTTCATCCAGAAGCGCCCGCAAGGCATCTTCGCGATGAAGGGTCGGAGCGCGGAAGCATGAGCAAGGTCGCATTGCCAACCAAGGGGCCGCTGCTGAGCGGCAAGGGCTGGACGGCCTTCTTCGTCGCGCTCATCGTGGTGTGCGCCGTGGCGCCCGTGCTCAACATGTGGGTGCCGGCCGACAGCCCGCTGCACATGAGCGACTACGCCGTGGCGCTGGTCGGCAAGATCATGTGCTACGCCATCTGCGCGCTGGCCATGGACCTGATCTGGGGCTACACCGGCATCCTGTCGCTCGGCCACGGCCTGTTCTTCGCGCTCGGCGGCTACATGATGGGCATGTACCTCATGCGCCAGATCGGCCGCGACGGCAACTACAAGAGCGACCTGCCCGACTTCATGGTGTTCCTCGACTGGAAGGAACTGCCCTGGCACTGGACCTTCAGCGGCAGCTTCGGCATGACGCTGCTGCTCATCGTGGCGGTGCCCGGCCTCATCGCCTTCGTGTTCGGCTTCTTCGCCTTCCGCTCGCGCATCAAGGGCGTGTATTTCTCGATCATCACGCAGGCCATGACCTTCGCGGCCATGCTGCTGTTCTTCCGCAACGAGACGGGCTTCGGCGGCAACAACGGCTTCACCGACTTCAAGCGCATCCTGAACATCCCGATCGCCACGCAGGAGATGCGCATGACACTCTTCGCGCTCACCGGCCTCACGCTGCTGGGCTTCTTCCTCTTCGCCAAGTGGCTCATCGGCAGCAAGTTCGGCCGTGTGCTGCAGGCCATCCGCGATGCGGAAACGCGCGTGATGTTCTCGGGCTACAACCCGCTGCCGTACAAGCTCACGATCTGGGTCATCTCCGCCGTGATGTGCGGCGTGGCCGGTGCGCTGTACGTGCCGCAGGTGGGCATCATCAACCCGGGCGAGATGAGCGCGGCCAACTCCATCGAGATTGCGGTGTGGGCCGCAGTCGGCGGGCGCGCCACGCTGATCGGGCCGATCCTCGGCGCCTTCATCGTCAACGGCGCCAAGAGCTGGCTCACCGTGGCCTACCCCGAGTACTGGCTGTACTTCCTGGGCGCCTTGTTCATTGCTGTCACGCTGTTCCTGCCGAACGGCATCGTGGGGTTGGTGAAGAAGTGGCTGTCGAAGGAGAAGATGCCAGCGGCCGAGCCTGTGCAAGAAGCACGACGCGCCATCGCTGCGGAGAAGGGCGTCGAACCCGAGGCCCTGGTCTCGCTGCCCATGGACGCGAAGGGAGCTCGCGCGTGACGCCCGACCTGATGGAAGCCGGCGCCGAGCGCGCCGCACGCGCAGCCCACCTGCATGCGGGCACGGGCCAGACCGAATCGGGCGGTCGCGAGGCCGGCTTCGGTCGCATCGCCACGCCGGGCGAGGTCGACATCACGCACGGCCGCATCCTGTACCTTGAAGACGTCAGCGTGAGCTTCGACGGCTTCAAGGCCATCAACAAGCTCTCGCTCGACATTGCGCCGGGCGAACTGCGCTGCATCATCGGCCCCAACGGCGCTGGCAAGACGACGATGATGGACATCATCACCGGCAAGACCCGGCCCGATTCGGGCACCGTGTTCTTCGGCAGCACCATCGACCTGCTGCGCCACCGCGAGGCCGACATCGCGCAGCTGGGCATCGGCCGCAAGTTCCAGAAGCCGACCGTGTTCGAGCACCTCACCGTGTTCGAGAACCTCGAGCTCGCGCTGAAGACCGACAAGGGCGTGCGCGCGTCGATGCTGTTCAGGCTCGACTCGGCGCAGAGCGATCGCCTGGCCGAAGTGCTGGAAACCATCCACCTGGCCGACAGCGTCTCGCGCCTGGCCGGCAACCTGAGCCACGGCCAGAAGCAGTGGCTCGAGATCGGCATGCTGCTCATGCAGGACCCGAAGCTGCTGCTGCTCGATGAGCCCGTGGCCGGCATGACCGACGAGGAAACCGCACGCACGGCCGAGCTGTTCCTCACGCTCAAGGGCAAGCATTCGCTGATGGTGGTGGAGCACGACATGAGCTTCATCCGCACCATCTCCGAGATCGTCACCGTGCTGTGCGATGGCTCGGTGCTCGCGCAAGGCACGCTCGACGAAGTGCAGGCCGACGAGCGCGTGATCGAGGTCTACCTTGGCCGGTGAACTTGTCGCCGCGGCCAGAGCCGCCGGCATCAACGCCACGACCAGCGCCCGGTGTGCGGTGCGGCGTCGGCGGCCCCTCTGTGCCGCCGAGGAGCGCAGCGTTTCGCGGAGCAGGGCTCGCCCTTGTTTGCGCAGCGAGTTCTGCGAGACCCCGCGAAACGCGAGCACCGCAGGGCAGCCCGAAGGGCCGGCACAGTGGGGCCGACCGCGCCGTGCCGCACACCGGGCGCCCCCGATAAAGACCAACGAAGGCATCCAGTCATGCTGACAGTCAAGAACATCCACCAGTACTACGGCGGCTCCCACATCCTCAGAGACGTGAGCTTCGAAGCCACGCTCGGCAAGGTCACGGTATTGCTCGGCCGCAACGGCGTAGGCAAGACCACGCTGCTGAAGTCGCTCATGGGCCTCGTGCCCATCAAGAGCGGCAGCATCGAACTCGAAGGCAAGCCGATCCACAAGGCCACGCCGTACGACAGGGCCAGGGCCGGCATCGGCTTCGTCCCCCAGGGCCGCGAGATCTTCGCGCGGCTCACGGTGGAAGAGAACCTGCGCATGGGCCTGGCCTACAAGAGCGGCGGCACGCCGATTCCTGCGGAGCTGTTCGAGCTGTTCCCCGTGCTCAAGCAGATGATCAACCGAAGAGGCGGCGACCTCTCCGGCGGGCAGCAGCAGCAACTGGCGATCGCCCGCGCCCTCGCGCCCAAGCCCAAGCTGCTGATCCTCGACGAGCCCACCGAAGGCATCCAGCCCAGCATCATCAAGGACATCGGCCGCGTCATCCGCATGCTCGCCGACCGGGGCGACATGGCCATCGTGCTGTGCGAGCAGTACTACGACTTCGCGCAGGAGCTGGCTGACGACTACCTCGTGATGGAGCGCGGTGAGGTCATTGCGCGCGGCCTGGGCAAGGACATGGAAGCGCAGGGCGTGCGGCAGTTGGTTGCGATCTGACCCGCTACCGCGCCCACGTCTTGCGCAGGTCTGCCGCGAGGCGCAGCAGCAGATCGGCGTGCGCCTGCAGTGCGTCCGCCGACACCTCGCCCGTCGTCGGAAAACTCACGTTCATCGCATAGAGACTGCCTGACGGCGCACGCAGCGGCAGCGCCACCGCCGTCATGCCCGGCGCCCAGTTCGCGTGGCAATAGCCTTGCGCGTCCACCGCACGCAGGGCCGCATCCACCTGTTTCTGCAGCGCGGGCCAGTCGCTGCCATGCGCCTTGCGCAGCTGGCCCAGCAAGGCCTTGCGTTCCGTCGCCTGCATGCCCGCCAGGAAAGCGCAGCCCAGCGACGTGCTCGCGATCGGCAGGCGCGAGCCCGGCAGGATGCGCCGGAAGATGCCCAGCCGGCTGAAGCGCACCGAGTCCAGGTACACCATCTCCAGTTGGTCGGCCACCGCCAGGCCCACGTTCACGCGCCGGCCCTCGGCCAGCGCGCGCATCAGCGGCAGGGCCTGCGCCAGCGTCTGCTCCGAGGTGCGGAACGACAGGGCCAGGCTCAGGCACGCGGCAGTCAGCCGATAGCCGCGCTGCTCGAGGTCGTAGGCGAGAAAGCCCGCATCCACCAGCGAGCGCGTCAGCCGGCTCACCGTGGGCCGCGGCAACTGCGTGCGGTCGGCCAACTCGGCGTTGGTCAGCACATCCACCCCATGCCGGAAGGCGCGCAGCAACGCCAGCCCGCGCTTGAGCGAATGGCTGCCCGGCGTGCTGCGAACGAAGGTGCCGGTCGTCTGCGTTTCGGCCCGGGTGGAGGTGGAGTGGGGCGTGGCCATGATTTCGGTCAGCGAAATTGCAGCATTGTCACCGCCAGGGTGCGCCGGAATACTGAGCCCATGCCCGACACAGGGCGAGCAACGAACCGGAGACACGCTTGGAATTCACGGAACTCAGGTACGCGGTGACCGACCGCGTCGCCGCGATCACCTTCGACCGCCCCGACCGGCTCAACGCCTGGACGCCCACGCTGGAGGCCGAGCTGCGCGAGGCCATCCGCCTGGCGCAGGCCGACGACGAGGTGCGCTGCACCGTGCTGACCGGCGCCGGTCGCGGCTTCTGCGCCGGTATGGACATGGCAGTGCTGGGCGCAGCCGCCCGGCCGTCCGTGCCGCAGGCGCCCTCGAACGACGACCTTGCGCAGCGCTACGGCTACCTCGGCGGCTTCGACAAGCCGCTGATCGCCGCGATCAACGGCGCGGCGGCCGGCGTCGGGCTGTGCCTCGCGTTGCACGCCGACCTGCGCTACGTGGCGGCCGGCGCCAAGCTCAGCTTTCCCTATGCGCGCCGCGGCCTCGTGGCCGAGCATGGCACGGCCTGGCTGCTGCCGCGCCTCATCGGGCCGATGCATGCCGCCGACCTGCTACTGACCGGTCGCACGGTGATGGCCGAGGAGGCAGAGCGCATGGGGCTGGCCTGCCTGCTGCCGGCCGAGGGCTTTCTCGACGCGGTGCTCGCACGCGCCGGCGAGATCGCGAACGCCGCCTCGCCGCGCGCCACCCGCGTCATCAAGCAGCAGCTGCGCGCCGCCCGCTACCAGACGCTGGGCCAGGCCACGCGCGACGCCGACCGCGAGATCGCCGCCTGCCGCGACACCGACGACTTCCGCGAGGGCGTGCAGCACTTCCTCGACAAACGCGCCCCCCGATTCACAGGACATTGAACATGACGACCCCTTTTCACGACATCGCCGCCGCGCAGCCGCTGGCCGGCATCAAGGTCATCGAGGTCGGGCAGAACATCGCCGGGCCCTACGCGGGAGAGATCCTGTCCTCGCTCGGCGCCGAGGTGGTGAAGATCGAGCGGCCCGGCGCGGGCGACGACGCGCGCGGCTGGGGCCCGCCGTTCTGGCGCGGCACCGCGACCACCTTCCAGGCCATGAACCACGGCAAGAAGAGCATCGCGCTCGACCTGAAGAACCCGGCGCACGTGCAATGGCTGCGCGAACACGCCACCGAGGCCGACGTGTTCATCCAGAACATGCGCCCCGGCTCGCTCGAAGAGCTCGAGCTCGGCCCCGACGTGCTGCGCGCGCTCAACCCCCGGCTGGTGTACTGCTCGCTGTGGGCCTTCGGGCACAAGGGCCCGATGCGCCTGGCGCCGGGCTATGAGCCGATGGTGCAGGCCTTCGCAGGCATCTTCAGCATCAACGGCGCCGAGAACGGCCCGTCGGCGCGCGTCGGCATGCAGGTGCTCGACCTGGGCACCGGCATCTGGGCGGCGCTGGGCTGCATCGCCGCACTGCTGCGGCGTGCGACGACGGGGCAGGGCTGCGTGGTCGACACGTCGCTGTTCGAGACCGCGCTGGGCTGGCTGCAGGTGATGATGGCTGGCTTCCACGCCACCGGCCGCCAGCCCGAGCGCCACCGCAGTGGCAACCCCAACGTGGTGGTGTTCCAGGCGCTGCCCACCGAAGACGGCGAGATCGTCGTGGCCGCCGCCAACGACCGCCTGTTCGCGAAGCTCGCGCGCGCCACGGGCCACGAGGAATGGACGCGCGACGAGCGCTTTGCGAGCAACGCCTTGCGCGTGCAGCACAAGGCGCTGCTCATCTCCGCGCTGGAGGCAGTGTTCCGCACGCGCTCGACACAGCAGTGGCTCGACGCGCTGGAGCCGCTGGGCATTCCGTGCGCGCCGATCCAGGACTTCGCGCAGGTGCTGGCGCAGCCGCAGACCGCGGCCATCGGCATCTTCCAGACCGTGCCCGACGAGGAGCTTCGCATCGTCGGGTTGCCGCTGTCCTTCGACGGCGAACGCCCGCAAGTGCGGGCCCGCGCGCCCAGCGTGGGCGAGCACAACGAGGCGCTGGGTGCCGGGGCGCTCGGCTGAGCGCCCACCGGCCACGACATTCAAAAACAGACAGGAGACACATCCCATGCACAGAAGACACTGCCTCGCCTGGCTGGCGGGCCTGCCGTTCGCGGCCACCGCCACCGGCGCCGCCCGGGCGCAAGACAAGGACAAGCCGATCCAGATCATCGTGCCCTTCGGCCCCGGCGGCTCGGGCGACATCTCGGCGCGCATGCTGGCCGAGTTCCTCACGCGCAAGACCGGTCGCGCGGTGGTGGTCGACAACCGCCCGGGCGGCAACGGCATCATCGGCGTGGAGGCGGTGCGCAACGCGCCGGCCGACGGCTCGGTGTTGCTGCTGGCCACCACGTCCACGCATCTGGCCAACCCCAGCCTGTTCCGCAAGCTGCCCTACGACCCGGGCAAGGACTTCCGGCTGGTCGGCTCCTTCGGCCCCGGATCCACCTACATGCTGGTGCGGCCCGACGCGCCCTACAAGACGCTGCAGGAGTTCGTGGTCGCCGCGAAGAAGGCGCCGGGCAGCATCAACTACGGTCACTTCAACGCGACCTCGAAAGTCACGGGCGCGCTGTTCGCGCACGAGGCCGGCATCGAGTTGGCGCCCATTCCGTACAAGCAGGTGAGCCAGGCGATGTCGGAGCTCATCGCCGGGCAGATCCAGGTGGTGTTCACCGACACCGTGGCCGGCGACGCCTTCGTGGCCTCGGGCCAGCTGCGTGCGCTGGCCGTGCACAGCGACGCGCGGCTCAAGCGCTACCCGGCGCTGCCGCTGATCGCCGAGACATACCCGAAGTTCACCATCCGCGGCGGCTTCCTCGGCATTGCCGTGCCGGCCGCGACGCCGGTGGAGATCCAGCAGAAACTCAACACCTGGATCAACGAGGCCGTGACCACCGACCCGATCCGCTCGCGGCTCGAGGGCTTTGCCTTCGCTCCGGCCAAGGTCAGCCTCGCCGACCTTGCCACCTTCGAGCGCCAGGAGCGCGAGAAGTGGAAGGGTTACGTCGACATCGCCAAGCTGGAGGTCCAATGAGCCACATCGCATCGATCGACTCGGGCCACGCGCACGTCGCGCTGCTCGAAATCCGCCGCGGCCCTTTCAACTACGTGAACGAGGCGCTGCTGCGCGAACTGGCCGACCACCTCGACCGGCTCGACGCCGAGCCCGGCTGCCGCGCCATCGTGCTGGCCGCCGAGGGACGCGCCTTCAGCGCCGGCGCCGACTTCAACAGCGGGGACGACGACGGCACCTCGCGCGACCCCGGCCCGCTGTACGCGCAGGCGATGCGGCTCTTTCGCAGCGCCAAGCCCCTCGTCGCCGCGGTGCACGGCGCGGCGGTGGGCGCGGGCCTCGGCCTCGCGGTGGCGGCCGACTTCCGCGTGAGCTGCGCCGAGGCGCGCTTCAGCGCCAACTTCAACCGCCTGGGCTTCCACCCGGGCTTCGGCCTGAGCGCCACGCTGCAGCGCCTCGTGGGGGCGCAGCAGGCCGGGCTGCTGTTCTTCACCGGGCGGCGCATCGGCGGCGAAGAAGCACTGCGCCTCGGCCTCGTCGACCAGCTGGTGCCAGCCGACGAGGTGCGTGCGAGCGCGCTGGCCCTCGCGGCCGAGATCGCACTGTCGGCCCCGCTGGCCGTCGAAGCCACGCGCGCCACCCTGCGGCGCGGCCTGGCCGACGCCGTGGCCGAGGCCAACCGCCACGAACGCGAGGTGCAGTGCGTGCAGTTCGCGACCGACGACTTCAAGGAAGGCGTGCGCGCCATGGCCGAGCGCCGGGCGCCGCAGTTCCAGCGGCGCTGAGGCTTCGTCTGCAAGACGGTACCGACGCGCCGCACGAGAGTATCTTCACAATTTAAGGGTTTACCCTAGAATCGGGCCTTGCCCGCGTCCGCCGGGCACCCCCCAGGAGCTCGGCCTTGAACGCCTCACCGTCCGCCCGCGAAGGCGCGGAAACCACCGCCATTGCACCGTCCGTCTCGTCCGCCCAGTTCCTGCGCGCGGTGCTCGCGCTCGGCGTCGGCGGCTTTGCCATCGGCACCGGCGAGTTCGTCATCATGGGCCTGCTGCCCGAGGTCGCGAAGGACATCGCCGTCACCATCCCGCAGGCCGGCCACGTCATCAGCGCCTACGCGCTGGGCGTGGTCATCGGCGCGCCCGTGCTCGCGGTGCTGGCCGCCGGCTGGCGCCGCCGCGCGCTGCTGATCGCGCTGATGGCCGTGTTCGCGGCCGGCAACTTCGCCAGCGCGATGGCGCCCGGCTACCTGTCCCTCAACCTGCTGCGCTTTGCCACCGGCCTGCCGCACGGCACCTACTTCGGCGTCGCTGCGCTCGTGGCCGCCACGCTCGCGCCGCCGGGGCGCCGCGCACGCGCCGTCGGCCTCGTGATGCTGGGGCTCACCGGCGCCACGCTGGTCGGCGTGCCCATCGCGGCGTGGCTGGGCCAGCTGTTCGGCTGGCGCGCGGCCTTCGTGTTCGTGGGCGTCATCGCGCTCGTCGCCGTGGTGCTGCTGCGCCGCGACGTGCCCGACATCGCACCCGCCGCCGGCGCCAGCCCCTGGCGCGAACTCGGCGCGCTCAAGCGCAAGCAGGTGTGGTTCACGCTGGGCATCGGCGCCATCGGCTTCGGCGGCATGTTCGCCGTGTTCAGCTACATCAAGCCCACGCTGATCGAAGTGGCCGGCCTGCCGCTGGGCGGCGTGCCCTTCGTGCTCGCGCTGTTCGGCCTGGGCATGGTCACCGGCAACCTCGTGGGTTCGCGGCTGGCCGACAAGTCGCTCATGCGCACCATCGGCGGCGTGCTCGTCTACGCAGCGCTCGTGCTCGCCAGCTTCACCTTCGCGGCGCACCACGTCGTGACGGCGGCCTTCACCGTGTTCCTGATCGGCACCACCGTCGCCATCGGCCCGGCCCTGCAGATCCGACTGATGGACGTGGCCGGCGACGCGCAAACGCTCGCCGCCGCGCTCAACCACTCGGCCTTCAACATGGCCAACGCCCTCGGCGCCTGGCTCGGCGGCGTCGCCATTGCAGCCGGCCTGGGCTGGACCTCGACCGGCTGGGTCGGCGCGCTGCTGGCACTGGCGGGCGTGGGCATCTTTGCCTGGGCGGTCGCGAGCGCGCGTGCGGATGCGCGGCGGCCGGTGGCCGTGGTTTGCGAAGGGTCGGCGGGCTGAGACGCCGTTCTGCAATGGCGGTGCTGTAAGAGAAGGGCGCCAGAATCAGGCACGTTCCTGACGACTGGAGTCCATGCAGATCCTGCGAGTGTTTGTGGTGGTGTGCCTCGCGGCGATGGGCGTCGCCATGCTGTGTGTCGCGCTGCTGTCGGCGCTTGATGCCGCGCTCATTCTTTTTTCTTACGACAAGGTCGAGGGTGTCGTCACCGGCGCCGGCAACGCAGAGGTCCGGGTCGACTACGTCCGGCCCGACGGCCGACGGGCTGTCTTGTACGCACGCAGCGGCGGCAAGTTCAATGCACGCCCCGTGGGCAAGAAGGTCGCGGTCCTGCTGCCCCCGAAAGATCGGTTGGACGGCTCGCTCAAGCCGATCCTCAAGGACGACCTGAACCCCGTCGCCATGGAATTCATGTTCGCGGTGCTCTTTCTCGTAGGCGCATTGGTGATCTGGGAGGGACGCTCCGGTGGTGCTTCTTCGCAGTCGAGCGAAGACCTGCGCACGAGGGGCGTCGACACCCATTCGAAAGAGCCCGAGCGGCCAGTGCGCCCGCAGGCGTCGATCGACTTCGAGCACGCGAGCGCCAACACCCGCGAGATGGATCTCACGCAGCTGGCGCGCCTGCAGGCGTTGATCGACCGCGAGTACACGAGCGTCGACACCCGGCAGAGGGAGCTCGACCGGCAAGCGCGCCTGCAGGCATCGATCGACCTCGAGATCGCCGAGCGACGCGCCAAGAAGGACGCCCGATGACCACTCCGTTTTTCACCCGCCGACGCCTGCTGCACACCGGCCTCGCCGCCGCCGCGCTCGGCCATCCCTTCCTGCACCTGCGCGCCCAGCCGTCGGCTTCGCGCGATCCGTTCACGCTGGGCGTCGCCTCGGGCGCGCCGCGGCCGGACGGCATGGTGCTGTGGACGCGGCTCGCGCCCGACCCGGTGCAGGGCGGCGGTATGGGCGAGGCGCCCGTGGCGGTGCAGTGGGAGGTGGCCGAGGACGAGCACTTTCGCCGCACCATCGCGCGCGGCACGGCCAATGCAGAAGCCGAACTTGCGCACTCGGTGCACGTCGAGGTACAGGGCCTGCGCCCGGGCCGCCCCTACTGGTACCGCTTCACTGCCGCCGGCGTGCGCAGCCCCGTCGGCCGCACGCGCACCGCGCCGGCCGACGATGACGCCACCGTGCAGCCGCTGCGCTTCGCCTTCGCCTCGTGCCAGCAGTACGAGGAGGGCTACTACGCCGCCTACCGCGACATGGCCGCGCAGCCGCTCGACTTCGTCGTGCACCTGGGCGACTACATTTACGAAAGCTCGCGCGGTTCGCACAACGTGCGCCGCCACGAAGGCGGCATTCCCACCGACCTGGCAGGCTTTCGCGACCGCTACGCGCTCTACAAGACCGACCCGCACCTGCAGGCCGCGCACGCAGCCTTCCCGTGGCTCGTGACCTGGGACGACCACGAGGTCGCCAACGACTACACCGACGACGTCTCGCCGCGCACGCCCGACCCGGCGCAGTTCCTCGCGATCCGCGCTGCCGCCTACCAGGCCTGGTACGAGCACATGCCCGTGCCGGCCTCCATGCGCCCGCGCGGCGCGGGCGCGACCATCTACGGGCGCCATCGCTTCGGCCGCATGCTCGACGTGATGCTGCTCGACGGCCGCCAGTACCGCTCGCACCACGCCTGCCTCCCGGGCCGCAGCACCAAGCCGCTGGTCGACTGCGCCGACCGACTGGCCCCGGAGCGCAGCCTGCTCGGCATGCAGCAGGAAGCCTGGCTCGCCAACGAACTCGCCACGCCGCCGGCGCGCTGGACCGTCATCGCCCAACCGACCTTGCTCGCCGAAGCCGACCGCCAGCGCGGCCCCGGCCACGGCTACTGGATGGACGGCTGGGACGGCTACGCCGCCGCGCGCACGCGCCTGCTCGACGCGCTGGCCGCCAACCCGTCGCGCGGCGGCGATGCGCTGGTGCTCGGCGGCGACGTGCACGCCTTCTGGGCCGCCGACCTGCGCCGCGAGCCGCAGGGGCCCGTCGTCGCGACCGAGTTCGTCGGCGGCGCCATCACCTCCGAAGGGCCCAGCGCCGCCAGCGTGGCCCACATGCGTGCGAAGAACGAACACCTGCGCTACGGCCGCGCCGACAAGCGCGGCTACGGCCTCATGACGCTCGACGCGCGCGGCTGCGCCGTCGAGTTCCGCGCGGTGGACGACGAGAAGAACGCCGACTCCGCCGTCGCGGCCATGGCCCGCTTCTCGGTCGAACGCGGCGCGCCCGGCGTGCACCTCGAATCCACCTGAATCTCCAGCGCCTGCAGGAATGCGCGGCCGTGCCTATGATGGCCGCCGCCTCTTTCCCTCCCTCTCTCACCTTCTCGGAGCGAGCCTGCATGAGCATCCCCACCACCCGCCTGGGCCGTACCGGCCTCACCGTGTCCCGCCTGGCCCTGGGCACCATGACCTTCGGCCTGCAGACCGACGAGGCCGTGTCGCACCAGATCCTGGACAAGGCCGCCGACGCCGGCATCAACTTCCTCGACACCGCCGACGTGTACCCGCTGGGCGGCACCATCGAGACCACCGGCCGCACCGAAGAGATCATCGGCAACTGGCTCGACAAGCAGGGCCCCGCCGGCCGCCGCCGCTTCGTGGTCGCCACCAAGGCCGTCAACAAGGTCGGCCCCAACCCCTGGGACCAGGGCGCCTCGCGCAAGCACCTGCTCGACGCCATCGACCTCTCGCTCAAACGGCTGAAGACCGACCACGTCGACCTGTACCAGCTGCACATGGACGACCGCGAGACGCCGCTCGAAGAAAGCCTCGAGGCGCTCGACGTGATCGTCAAGTCGGGCCGCGCGCGCTACATCGGCGTGTCGAACTTCCTGGCCTATCGCCTGGCCCGCGCGCTGGGCAAGGCCGAGCTGCACCGGTTCACGCGCTTCGTGTCGGTGCAGCCGCGCTACAGCCTGCTGTTCCGCGAGATCGAGCGCGAGCTGCTGCCGCTCGCGGCGGAAGAGGGCCTGGGCGTGATTCCCTACAACCCGCTGGCCGGCGGCCTGCTCACCGGCAAGTACAAGCCCGGTGCCAAGCCCGAGGAGAACACCCGCTTCACCCTCGGCACCGCCGGCGGCATGTACCAGGACCGCTACTGGAACGACCGCAGCTTCGACACCGTCACCCAACTGCACGCGCTGGCCGACGAAGCCGGCGTGCCGCTGGCCACGCTGGCCGTGGCGTGGGTCATGGCCAACCCGCTGATCACCGCGCCGCTGCTGGGCGCCAGCCGCCCCGAGCAGCTCGACGCCACCGTGGCCGCCGCCGGCTACGTGCTCGACCCGGCGCTCAAGCAGAAGCTCGACGCGCTCACCGCCGAGTACCGCAAGGGCGACGCGCCCCGCTGAGCGAACGGGGGTGTGCGGGCGCCCCGGATGGCCTGCGCGCAGTACGTGCTTGGGCCATGCGGGAGAATCGCGCCCGGCATGAGCACATCCCACACCCCTTCCCGGCGCGCCGCCCTGCGGCCCCCGGCAACGACCGAACGGCGGCCCGCATGGCGCAGCTGATGTCGCTGCTGGTGCAGAACGCGATCCTGGTGGTGTTTGCCGCCAGCTTTGCCGCGCGCCTGGGCCTGCCCGTGCCGGCCGCGGCCGTGCTGGTCGTCACCGGTGCGCTGCTGGCGGCGGGCGACGTGTCGGTGGTCGGCGTGGTGCTGGCTGCCGTGGTCGCCAACCTGCTGGGCGACGGCGCGTGGTTCTATGCCGGGCGCCGCTTCGGCTACCGCTTCATGCGGCTGCTGTGCCGCATCTCGCTGTCGCAGGACTCCTGCGTGCGACGCGGCGAATCGCTCATTTCCGACTGGGGCGGCATGTCGCTCGTGGCCGCCAAGTTCGTGCCCGGCGTGTCCGTGGTGGCGCCGCCCATGGCCGGCGCGCTGGGCATGTCGGTGCGGCGCTTCGTCGGTTTCGACATCGTGGCCGCGCTGGTCTGGACGGGCCTGTTCCTCGGCCTGGGCTGGCTCTTTCGCGACCAGATCCAGCAGGTGCTCGCCGTGCTGGCCCAGGCCGGCGGCATCGCCACCGCTGCGCTGGGCGTGGTGCTGCTCGTGATGCTCGCCGTGCGCTACTGGCGCCGCCGCGCCTTCGCGCGGCTCACCGGCATGCCGCGCATCAGCGTCGACGAGCTGTTCGACCTGATGAGCGGCGACGTGCCGCCGCTGGTGATCGACGTGCGCGGCGAAGCCGGCGTGCAGGTCGACCCGCGCCGCATTCCGGGCGCGCTGTCGTACACCCTCAAGGCGCTGCAGCAGCGCAACCTCGACCTCACCATCGACCCCGACCGCGACGTGGTGCTGTACTGCAACTGCCCCAACGAAGTCTCGGCCGCGCAGGCCGCGCGCGTGCTGCTGGCGCGCGGGGCGCGGCGGGCGTTGCCGCTGACGGGGGGGCTGGATGCGTGGGTGGCTGCGGGGCGGCCGACCAGCGTGCATTGAACGCACCAGGACGAACGAGGCACCCACCCCGACGATGAGCCTGCGCACCAAGATCGTCGCCTTGGCCGTTGCGCCCCTGCTGGTCGCGCTGGTGCTCGTGGCCCTGGCCGTGCGTCACCAGGAGCACGACCTCGCCCAGCGCGAGCGGGCGCTCATCGAACGCAGCTACATGGCCCAGCGCCGCAGCGAGCTGCGCAGCTACGTCGACCTGGCCGTGAGCAACCTGCTGCCGCTGTACGAGTCGGGCCTGGACGACGAGGCCACGCGCACCGAGGCGCTGCGCCGCCTGGCCACGCTCAACTACGGCGACGACGGCTATTTCTTCGTCTATGACATGGACGGCAACTCGCTCATGCACTCGCGCCAGCCCGAGCTGGTCGGTCAGAACCTGTGGAACCTGCGCGATTCGCATGGCCGCTTCACCATCCAGGAGCTGATCAAGGGCGCGCGCGACAAGGGCGGCGCCTACGTCGAGTACGAATGGCGCAAGCCCTCCAGCGCGCAGATGGCGCCCAAGCTCGGCTACGTCACCGCGCTGCCGCGCTGGAACTGGATGGTCGGCACCGGCCTGTACCTGGACGACATCCAGTCGACCATGGACACCCTCGACCGGCAGATGAACGCCAACGTCACCGCCACGCTGCTGTGGATCGCCGGCATCGCCGCGCTGTGCCTGGGCGTGGTGAGCGCGGCCGGGTTGCTGCTCAACCTCAGCGAACACCGCACCGCCGAAGCCAAGCTGCGCCTGCTCGCGCGCCGCGTGGTGCAGTCGCAGGAAGAAGAGCGCGGCCACCTCGCGCGCGAGCTGCACGACGGCACCAGCCAGACGCTGGTGTCGGCCAAGCTGCTGATCGAATCGGCGGTGGAGCAGCTCGACTGCGCGCACCAGTCGCCGCCGCCCGCGCTCGGCAAGGCGCTGCAGCGGCTGAACGATTCGCTCACCGAGGTGCGCCGCATCTCGCACCGGCTGCGCCCCGCGCTGCTCGACACCCTGGGCCTGCCCGCCGCGCTGGAGCGCCTGGGCGCCGAGTTCGGTGAAGAAGGCGGCGTGGACGCATCCATCATGGTCGAGGGCGAACCCTTCGAGCTGTCGCAAGAAGCCAAGACCGCGCTCTTTCGCGTCACGCAGGAAGCGTTGACCAATGTGCGCAAACACGCCCGTGCGCAACAGGTGCATATCGCACTGGGCTTCGACGAAGAGGCCGTGCGCCTGGAGATCAGCGACGACGGCGTCGGCTTCAACGTCGAGGCCATGCAGCTCGACCCGCAGCGCGGCATCGGCCTGCGCAACATGCGCGAGCGCATGGAGTCCATCGAGGGCCGGCTGCGCATGCGCTCGGGCCGGGGCCACACCTCCATCGTGGCCGAAGTGCCGGTGCGGCGCGCAAAGCCAGAATAGCGGCCATGAAAGAAGACTCCGCCGCTGCTGCCGCTCCCGTTGTCGTGCGCCTGTTCCTGGTCGACGACCACCCGCTGGTGCGCGACGGCCTGCGCGCGCGCCTGGGCGCCATGCCCGGCCTGGAGATCGTGGGCGAGGCCGGCAGCGCGGCCGAAGCGCTGGCACTCATCGGCCCCGCGCAGCCGCACCTCGTGCTCATGGACGTGGGCATGAAGGACATGAACGGCATCGAGCTGGCGGCGCTGCTGCTGCAACAACAGCCGCAGCACCAGAAGCCCGCGCCGCACATCGTGATGCTCAGCATGTACGACAACCCCGAGTACGTGCAGAAGGCCCTGCAGGTCGGCGCGCGCGGCTACGTGCTGAAAGACGCGCCGGCGGCGGAGATCGTGGCCGCCATCGAGGCCGTGTCGGCGGGCGGCACCTTCTTGAGCCCGGCCGTGTCGAAGAAACTCTTTCGCAACCAGACCCCGCGCCCGCTGCTCACGCCGCGCGAGAGCGAGATCTTGAGCGCGCTCGGCCGCGGCGAATCGAGCAAGCAGATCGCACGCGACCTCGGCCTGAGCGTGCGCACCGTGGAGGCGCACCGCCAGAGCATCAAGCGGCGCCTGGGCATCGAAGGGCAGGCGGAGCTCATCAAGTACGCGGTGGAGCACGCGCGGGAGTTCGGCGGGCAGGGCTGAGGCGTTGCTGTCGATGCGGGGCTCAGGCCCCGCTTTCAGGGCCTGACTGTCAGGGCTTTGTGAATCGCCGCTGCCGCAGCGCGATTACTTGCGGGAACCGCGCATTCCTCGGCGAAATTTCTCTCTGTGCCGGGCAGGACTTCTCTACAGTGAATGCCCCTGTGATGAAACGACCCGCTATGTGGGCGAGGAGGGCAGCACACACCGCACCACGGACCACTGACTGATTGAGTGAATGAATGAACCGCTTCGCCTCACGGCGGGCCATCGATGCAGATCGATCGATGCGAACGTGAGGCACAAAAGGCGACGGCCACGGTGCGCGAACACCATGACCGTCTAACCAAATGACGTGCAGTAACTTTGGAAAGAGAGCACACCAATGGCTGATCGAATTATGGCCCGGGCTTCCCGGCCGACCTCGCCCCAAGCAACAACCCCCAGCGCAGCAGACCTGTTGGAATGCAAGCTGGAACAACTGAACTCACTGCTGTGGTGCTGCCACGGCGCCGGCGATGGATGGTTTGAAGATGCAGGGGCAGGGCATCGGGACAACCTGCTTTGGATCGCCTCGGATTTGGCGCGGGATGCGGCGGCGTTGTTTCAGGAGAGTGGGGGAGGATGAGAGTTTGGCGCCGGTATTGGATACCGGGGTGGCTGCTTCGGTTAAGGGTTGTCCGATACCTGCCCGTACAACACCACGAGCCCGCGCACGACAACGGCCTGAGGGCAGGTGTTGGACAACCCTTAACCACTGCGGTCTTCCGACATTGTCCAAAGCTGCCGGTCGTCGCGCCACTCTAAGAGACATCTCCTTCCACGCATTGTCTAGCCAGGCATGCTGAATAAAACCCAACCATGTCCGCCGCTGTAGTCCCACGCCCCCAGTGCACCGCTTGCCTGCGCCCGTTCAGCGCCTGCATTTGCCGCTGGGTCGCGCCCACTGCCCACACGGTGGAGGTACTAGTGCTGCAGCACCCGTTGGAGGTACACCAGGCCAAAGGCAGTGCCCGCCTGCTGCACCTCAGCTTGGCGCACTGCCGCTTGGTGGTGGGTGAGGCATTTGCCGTACCCGTCTGGCCGGAGGACGGCAAGCACACGCTGCTGCTGTACCCGGACAGTCTGCAAGATCCCGCCCCGGACCTGCGGGTCCCACCTCCGCTACCGCCCGAGTGGCCGCAAGCCCCGTCGCGCCTGCGCCTGGTCGTGCTGGACGGCACCTGGCGCAAAAGCCGAAAGATGCTCTACCAAAGCCCGCCACTGCAACAGTTGCCCCGCTTGGCCCTGCGCAACCTGCCGCCTTCGCACTACCGTATCCGCAAAGCCCATGGGCCCGACCAACTGTCCACGCTGGAGGCGACCTGCTACGCCTTGTGCCAACTGGAAGGCGGTGCGGCGCGGTTCCAGCCCTTGTTGAATGCCTTCGACGGGTTTGTCGAGTACTTGGAGCAGGCTGGCGGGCAGCGAAACGCGCAAACCGACAAGTCCTGCCCTCGATCAAGGGATACAGGGTTCATTTAAGCGACCAGGTGAATGGCTGGTTTTGGCCGGTAGTACCTATTCGTCTCGCAGGCGCCAACGACGGCAACCGCTGGATTGTGTTGAAAAACTCGAGTGACGCTCTCTTGGGCACATTTGCAGGGGTGGTCAAACCATTCCCCTGGCCGCGATCGTCGATCCTGGGCCGATCTGAGAGGTCGATTTTCGCCGCGGGGCAGCGGTGAACGCGGCGACCGAGTTTTTCAACAGAATCGCTGCATTGCCGACATTGCGGAACTACGAAACGGATCTGAGCGATCTTGCTTTGATACCCTGTAAGTTGTACCTGCCCGAAGCTTCTCGTGATGCCCGACCTCCCTTTCAGCCCCGCCGCCGACCGCAACAAACAACCCATCCTCGATGCCCTGACCCGCATCCTCGGTGAGCGCGGCACCGCCTTGGAAATCGCCTCCGGCACAGGCCAACACGCCGCCTGGTTCGCCGCCGCCATGCCCTCATGGACCTGGCAGCCCACCGACGCAGACGCCCGCTCGATCCCCGCGATCGCCAGTCGCGTCGAGCAAGCCGCGCTGCCTAATCTGCGCCCACCGCTGCTGCTCGACGTGATGGCGCCGCAGTGGCCCTCGCAAGGCTCCGCGTTCGTTCAAGAAGACAAAGAAAAAGAAAAGTTCGACGCCATCTACTGCGCCAACATGTTGCACATCGCATCCTGGCCCACCTGCGCCGCGCTGATGGCCGGTGCTGCGCGGCATCTTCGTGCCGGCACCGGCGTGCTGATCACCTACGGGCCTTATTTCGAAGACGAAGCACGGCACGGCCCCACGGCGCCGAGCAATCTGGCGTTCGACGAAGACCTGCGCGCGCGCAATCCCGCCTGGGGCATTCGCCGTCTCGATGACGTGGTGGCCGAGGCGCGCCGTGTCGGCCTCGCGCTACGCGAGCGGCACGCGATGCCGGCGAACAACCTGCTGCTGGTCTTCGGCTTCAGCTGATGACGAGGAAGGGCGAGGGCGTTGTCGCCCGCCAAGGGGCTCTGCATCGCGATCCGGCTCACTCGCGCTAGAGTCGGGCCACGTCCACAAGACCGGCCTGCGCCCATGCTCGACACACCATTGCCGACGCCTCCTCATTTCCCCGCATCGCTGTCGCTGCAGCAGCGACTCCTGTTCCGACTGATCCCCGCCGTCACCGCCTGCCTCCTGGCCGTCGGCTGCGCGAGCCCGCCGCCCGCGCGCACGCCCGGCGGCTCGGTGCCCAGCAGCAACATCCCGCCGCTGACGTCGGAGCAGTCGAACAGCATCACGATCCATGCGCTGGGGCTGGTCGGCACGCCGTACCGCTATGGCGGCAACTCTCCCGAGGGCGGCTTCGATTGCAGCGGGCTCATCGGCTACGTGTACCGCCACAGCGTGGGGCAGGTGCCGCCGCGCACGGTGTCGCGCATGGCGGGCTTCGGTCGGCCGGTGCCGATGTCGGAGCTTCGCTCGGGCGACCTGGTGCTGTTCGGCTCGGCGTCGCCCACGCATGCGGGCATCTATGTGGGCGACGGGCGTTTCGTGCACGCGCCGTCCACGGGCGGCGAGGTGCGGCTCGACCGGCTCGACGGCGTGTACTGGTCGCGCCAGCCGACGCAGGCGCGCCGGCCCGGCTGATCCGGCGAACCCGATTCGCGCGTCACGCGCGTGGCGACTGCACGTGCTCGGGCCGCACGCCGATGCCCACGGCGCGCGCGGGCAGGGTGCGCAGCCACGGCCAGCGACCCAGCAGGCGCAGGGCCCAGGGCATGGGGCGAGGCGCGGTCGATGCAGCTGCAGCCGTGGCTGCCTTGCGGCTGAGCACGGGCATCAGCACGCGGTCTTGCACGAGCCGTTGCGCAGCTTGCGTGACGCGCACGGGCCATTCGCGGCGGCGCTGCAACTGGGGCAGCAGGTTGTCGATTTCCTTGTCGGTGGCGCTGCCGGCCAGCGACGCGGCCAGCAGGTTGGCGGCGGCCACGGCGTCCTGCACGGCGAGGTTGATGCCGACACCGCCCACGGGCGACATGGCGTGTGCGGCGTCGCCGATGCACAGCAGGCCGGGGCACGACCACGATTCGAGCCGGTCGACGCTCACTTCGAGCAGCTTCACGGCCTCCCAGTCGGGCAGGGCCTCGGGCAGGCGGGTGGCAAAGAAGGGCGCGATGCGCGCGATCTCGGCGTGGAAGGCAGCAATGCCGCGCGACTGCAGTTCGGCGCTGCCGCCCTTGCGGATGACGAAGGCGCACTGCCAGTAGTCGCCGCGGTTGAGCGTCACCAGGAGGTGGCCCGCGGCGATGTGGCCGCCGGTGGCTTCGGGGTCTCCGGGGAGCTTGGGAATGCGCATCCACAGCACGTCGATGGGTGCGCCGTAGCTGATGTGCGGCAGCGCCGCCGCGTCGCGCAGGGTGGAGTGGCGGCCGTCGGCGGCCACGATGAGGGAGGCGTGCAGCTCGATGTCCTTCGGGCCGCCGCTGTCGGGGCTGCGGGCGCCGACGCGCACTTTCACGCCGTTGACGCGGCCCTTGTCCTGCAGCAGGCCGACGGCCTCGGCGTCGGTCCACAGCTCGAAGCCGGGGTAGCGCCGCGCCTCGTCGCACATGAAGTCCAGGAACTCCCACTGCGGCATGAGCACCAGGAAGCGGGCGTGTGTGGGCAGCCGCCTGAAGTCGGCAATGGTCACACCGCGGCCTTCGTAGGTGCCGCGCAGTTCTTCGATGCGGTTGTGCGGGCGCTGCAGGAAGGCGTCGAGCAGGCCGAGTTCGTGCAGCACTTCGAGGGTCGAGGGGTGCACGGTGTCGCCCCGGAAGTCGCGCAGGAAGTCGAGGTGTTTCTCGAGCACGACGACGGGCACGCCTGCGCGCGCAAGCAGCAGGCCCAGCACCATGCCGGCCGGGCCGCCGCCGGCGATGCAGCAGCGGGGCGACGTGGGAGCGGGCGCAGAGGTGGTGTGTGTGTCCATGGCTCCGATCGATCCGGTCGCGCCATGGGTGGCGTGGCCTGTGGGGTGCGCGGTGCATGCACCCTGGGTGCACGCACTGCGCGGCCGGACCGCCGGGGCCCGGACCTCAGGGCTGCATGAAGCTCACGCTCTGGGCGATGAGCACGCCGTCGACCACGCGGTCGCCAACGACGGTCACGCGCTTGCCGTTGCCCAGGTCCGCGGCGGTGCCGTTTTCGAAGATGGTACCGGAGCCGCTGGCATCCACGCGCTGGCCGCGCACGGTGAAGTCGGCGGCCGACACGTAACCGCCGATGGCGCCGATGACGGTGAACGACACCGGACCGCCGGTGCCGGGCACGTGGCGGATGCGCAGTTTCTTGACCACGAGCACCTGGCCCGAGAGGAAACCGTCGACCTCGACCTTCACGCCGTTGCCGATGGAGCCGCTGGGCCCGCCGGTGATCTGGGCGTTGCGCGCGTCGATCTTGTTGCCCAGCACGCGGAAGTCGCCGAGCGCGGCAAAGTCGGTGATCACGCCGGCCAGCTGCAGCGCGATGCCGTCGGCCGAGGGAATGGCGTACCAGCCCTGCACCTGGGTGGCGGTGAAGCGGCCGGCGGCCGGCGCCGCCGTGCCGCGCACGCGCACGATGGCGCCGTTGGCCAGGCTCGCGGCATCGATGCCGGGGCCGAAGGCGGCGCCGCCGAAGTCGATGGTCAGCAGGCCCAGGGTGAACTGCTGGCCGCCGCGGTCGAGGTTCTGCACGGTGCCGGTCACCAGCGGGGCGGTGGTGGTGGGCGCCACCTGCACGCGCGTGGCGCGCAGGATGCCCGGCGCGGCGGGCAGGCCCCACACCTGCACCACGGCGGTGTCGACGAGGTCGGTGGCGCCCTTGGCGTCGCCCCAGACGGTGGCGTTGTCGGTGGTCACGCGGGCGCCCATCACGGTGAAGCTGCCGTCCTTCAGGTCGATGGCCGACACGGCGCCGCGCAGCTCGGCGGCCGAGACGACCGTGGCGGCGATGCCGTTGTTGAAGTCGGCGTCGACCTTGCCGGCGATGCGCGCGCTCATGCCGATCTGCAGCTCGGTGGTGTCCTCGAGGCTGAAGGTGGCGCTGTCGGTGTTGTAGCGCAGGCCGTTGAGGATCACGCTGCCCAGGCCGTCGGCCGCGCCGATGCCGGCGGCGTCCGCGGTCACGCCGGTGCCGCCGGAGCCCACGCCCGAGCCGTCGCCGTTGGTGTTGCCGGCGGTGCTGTCGCCGCCGCCACCGGTGCTTCCGGTGCTGCCATTGCCCGTGCCGCTGCCGGAGCCGGCGTCACCCGAGCCGCCGTCGCCGCCCCCACCGCCGTTGCCGGTGGCCGTGGTGCCGGCGGTGCCGAAGCCCGGCGTGCCGCCGCCTCCACCGCCACCGCCACCGCCGCCTCCCCCGCAGGACAGAAGCAGGGCCATGGCGCCGGCCATCAGCAGGCCGCGCACGAGTCGCAAGGAGAGGGGAGGCGTGTTCATCGGGGGGACTCGTTGTGCTGGGGCGCGCCGGGGGGGGGCGCGCCTTCTTCGTCTTCGTAATACGTGTAGATGCCGACGCGGATGCGCGCCTTCGCGGTGGCCTTGGGGGGCACGCGGTCGACGGCTTCGGTCATCTCGCGGGCTAGCTCGTGGTGCAGGCCGGCCCAGCGTTCGCGCACGAGGCGTTCGATGGCCGTGCAGTCGGCCAGCGTGAGCCCGCGCGCGTACACGGCGCGCTCGAGCATGCGGGGCTGTTCGCCCAGGGTGTTGGAGACGGCGGCCAGCAGGTGGTCGCGGCCGTTGTCGCCCAGGAAGGCGAGCATCGATTGCAGGTCTTCCACCGGCACGAAGCCGTCGGCCGTGAGTTCGGCGCTGCCGTCGCTCTCGGCCACCATCTGCAGGCGCACCAGCTCGTCGAGGATGGTGCGGTGGTGCACGTTGCCCCGGCTGGCCAGGCGGGCCACGCGCTCGAACGAGGGCCCGTCACCCTCGGTGACGACGGGCAGGCGGCGCAGGGTGTCGTCGTCGGTGGTCATCTGTAACCACAACGTAAAAGTCTTGGCAGCCGCTGACAGCTCGGTGTGGGGCAGGGGGTCGACGGTGGCGCGGACCTTGGCGGTGACGACCTTGCGGTTCAGCCCGGTGGTGACCGAAATCTGGCTGAGGTTGGGCTTGGTCACGCCCTGGGCGCGCCAGGTGCGCTGGGCTTCCTCGATGAGCAGGTCGCGCAGCAGGGCTTCGAGGTGCGGGTGCTTGACGCCCATGGCCAGCGCCAGCCGGACCACGGGCCTGAGGATGCGAGCGCAGGCGGCAAGGGCCCAGTCCAGCCGGTGTTCCATGAATGCGGGAGCGTTGTTCCTGGTGAAGGTCGTCAAGGCAAGAGAGGCGGGACCGGCGCCCGGGCTTGCCACAGGGCCCTATTGTCGTTCGTCCGGCGGACCCCCTCGGCCGGCTCGGGGTCAGGTCGCGGCGCAGGTGCCGCCGCTGGACCGGGTGACGGTGGTGCGTCCCGTGGCGCTGATGCTCACGGCGCGCGACTGGTCGGCGCTCGGGGTGGCGCGGCAGATGGTGATGCGGCTCTGGCCGGCGCCCAGGCCGGTGGCCTGGAACACGACGGCGCTGGCGCCGCCGGCCTCGCGCAGCCGGTAGCCGCTGGCGGCCGCGGGCTCGACGCGCAGCACCTGCGTGTCGCTGCGCACGATCCAGCCGGCTTCCCACTGCCCGTTGGTGCTGCAGCTGGTGCCGTTGGCCGAGGCGCACAGGGTGACGGGGGCGTTGCGCTTGATGGCCTCGCTGCGCGCCAGCTGGCTGCCCGCGACCAGCGCGGTGCTGTAGCTGCTCAGGCGGGTGGACAGCCGGATGCCGTCGAACGAGGGCACGGCAATGGCGATCAGCACCACCAGCACGGCCAGCGTGACCATCAGCTCGATGAGCGTGAAGCCGCGCGGCCGGTTGCGGGCCTGCCTGGGGTGGTGGTTGCGCATGCGCGGGTGCACGGCTTTACTTCTGGATGAACCAGTAGACCCGGCCCTTGGGCTGCTTGAAGGCGGCCTTGGGCGCGGTGCCCTTGGGGCTGAGGAAGGAGTCGGGGTTGGCGCCGATGACCACGTCGCGCATGCCGCCATCGCCGTCCAGCTGCACGCGGCCCACGACCGGCGTGGGCGCGAGGCCGCCGCCCACCACGTTCTGGAAGCGCCCGTTGGTGCCCTGGGCGGCCGCGTTGACGTACGACACGTTGTAGACCCGCGCGGTGCCCAGGTCGGCGCGGCACGACTGCGTGTTGGGGTTGGTGGGCGTGTGGGTGTTGAAGGTGGTGATGCCGTAGGCGGTCACCGAACCGGTCACGACCTGCTCGCCCGCTGCGAGCCCGAGGTACCAGCCCTTCTTGGTGGCGAGGTCGGACGAACTCGGCGTGCTCGCGTCGGTGATGGCCTGCAGCGAGGTGTGGCACAGAACTTCGTTGCCGGTGCCGCAGCGGTCGGCTTCGCTGGTCAGCCAGGTGGCGTCGGTGGGCTTGTCGACCAGCATGTAGAAGCGGTTGGCCACGCCGAGCGCGACGTTGTAGTGGCGCAGCGGCTTCTCGCGGTCGCCCGAGCCCAGCAGCACGACGTAGGCGCCGTTGTCCGCCACCACGTCGGGGCCGAACATGAACTTGCGGTTGGGCGTGCAGGTGGTCACCGTGTCGCAGCCGAGCGAGGCGATCTGGGTCATGGCCCAGGCGGACGGGGCCGCGCTGCCGATGGCGATGCGGTAGACGTTGCCGCCCAGGTCGGCGGCGTAGGCGATGGTGGCGATGCCCAGGGCATCGGTGACCACCGTCACTTCGCCGACCACGGGGCGGGCGGTGGTGAACACCTTGAGCTGCGCGCCGGTGTTGGCGTCGAGCACGTAGATCCGGTTGCCCTTCACGCCGCTGCCGCAGGCCTGGGCGGCGCTGTTGGTGTCGACGTCTTCGCACTTGTCGTAGCCGCCGCCGAAGACCAGCAGCGGGCTGCTGCCGCTGCCGTAGCCGGTGGCGCGCAGCACCTTCGGCGCCGACCAGGTCTGGCCGATGCCTTCGAAGCCGGTGTCGCAGCCGGTGTCGTCGTTCTGGTTGGGGCAGCCCTTGCGCCACTTCAGCGTGGGTGCGGCGGGCGACGAGACGTCGAAGGCGTAGACCAGCCGGCCGCCGCGGCGCATGCTGGCGTAGAGCCAGGCGGTGTTGCCTTGGCGGTAGGCCGCGACCGCGCCGTCCATGCCGTAGGGCTTGGGCGCCACCGTGCCCAGGCTGACGGGCAGGCCGGGGAAGTTGATGCGCGTGGTGTTGTCGTACAGCCGCTTGAGGCTGCCGTAGAACTCGGGCGGCATGAACGACCACAGCTCGGAGCCTGCGGCGGCCCCGCCGATGGCCGTGTTGCGGTTGCCGTTGATGGCGCGCAGCACGCCGTCGTTGCCGCCGTAGAACACCACCACCTGGGGCGCGGCGTCGGTGCCGTAGTTGATGGCCACCGGGCGCGAGTGCACCACGTCGCCGTGCACGGACGGGCGCATGGCGCTCGAGGGCACCGGGTTGCCCTGGGCGTTGGGCCGTTCGTCGCCCTTGTTGTCCAGGCCGCGCGCCCAGTTGATGAGCTGGGTGCGGTCGGTGGTTGCGGCAACGCCGAGCGCGGTGGTGGTGATGGCCGTGTTGGCGTCGTCGAAGGCGGTGAGGGCGGTGCAGCTTCCCGCCGCGCAGGTCTTCATGTTGCGCACGGCCGGCACGATGCCGCGCAGCATGCGGCCCTGTGCGCCCTTTTCCACCACGTTGCCGTCGGGGCTGTCCGCGGCTTCTTTCTTGATGCAGTCGCCGGCCGGCCGGAAGCTCCAGTAGGCGTCGGTGTCGCTGGCGGCGGGTGTCCAGAAGCTGCGCGCGCAGGGCGCGATGAAGCCGGTCTGGTTGTTCACCGCGTTCTTGTCGTCCGCGTCCTGCAGGATCAGCTGGCTGCTGCTGTCCAGCCCGAGCTTGTATTGCTTGAGGTTGCCGTTCCAGCGCGGAAAGGCGTTCTCGTCGGGGCGGAACATGCCCACGAACACCTGGTTCAGGTAGGTGCCCTGGGTGTTCACGCTCACGGGCAGGCTCACCGAGGAGAACACGCTGTTGACCGACTGGATCTTGCTGAAGATGTCGTCCAGCGCCTCGCCGAGCGCGGTGCCGAGCTGGGGCTTGCTCGTTAGGTCGTAGTACTCGCCCTTGCTCTGCGTGGCCATGCTCTGCAGCAGCGCGCTCCAGCCTGGGCCCTGGCCCTGCGCGGCCTTGGCGGCCTCGATGGTGTAGACCTTGACGCCCATGCTGGTCTGCAGGAAGCGCGCCCATTCGTCGGCCGTGTTGTCCTGCGAGCCGCTGGGGCTGAGCGTGATCTGGGCGGTGCTGCCGCCGGCGGCGCGCAGGGCTTCATTGGAGAGCTGGTTGTCGTTGTTGTTGTCCTGCGCTGCGCCGTTGCTGATGTAGATGACGAAGGTGCCGATGCAGTTCTCGGTGCTCGGGCCGACATAGGTGCTGGCGTTGACGCTGGCCAGGGCGTTGCGCGTGAGCGCATAGATGGCCTTCGACGCCGCGGTGCCGCTCACGTTGCCGGTGTAGTCGGTCTTGACCTTGCCGTTGCCGGCGATGGGTGCGGCGCTGGCCAGGTAGCGGTAGACCTCGGCCATGGTCTTGCCGGCCTTGCCGCCGTTGGACTTGTCGCCGAGCTTGTCGAGGCTGCGGATCATGGTGCCGTACTTGAGCTTGGTGTCGTCGTCGAGCGTGCGCACCGCGGCGCGCACGTAGCCGCCGTCGCTGTTCGAGTTGCCCTGGCCGGTCTCGGTGAACATCATCAGGCCGACCTTGAACTTGTCGGCTTTCAGGCTTTCGAAGGCGCTGGCGAGCGCGTTGAGCTCGTCGGTGAAGGGCTGGTTCCAGTTGGCCGTGTTGTCCAGCACGAACAGCACGTTCGGGGCCTGGGTGGCGCTGGGGTTGTAGCCCACGAAGAGATCGATGTCCTCCGCCTGCGCAGCCTGCATCGGCAACGCGAGCAGCACGGCGGCCCACAGCGTGGTGAGTAGTTTTCTTGTCATGGCGGGGGCCCGTTCATCGTCGTGGTTCAAGGGGGGGCAGGCGCAGGTTCGGCTGGTGCGGCAGGTGGCGGCGCACACAGCGCTTCGAACTGCGCCTTGTTGAGCAGCGCCCGCACGCCCTGGCGCACGGAGGTGGTGGTGCCGGTGGCGCCGGGGGTGGTATCGGTCACGGTGGTGCTGATGTCCCACACGGCGTTGTACTGGTCGGGCAGGGCCGCGAGCCCCGAGCCGCTGCTGGACGCGCCGCCCGTGATGCCGCCCGGACCCGTGCTGCCGCCGCCGCCGCTGTCGACGGCCTTGGTGGCGCGCACGCACACGGGCGGGGCGACGGTGACCGTGTAGTCGTTCAAGCCGTCGTTGTTGATGTCGACCATGCTCACGGTGCCCTGCGGCGGCGCGAGCGACGGGCTGCCGTCGCTGCCGGGCACCAGCAGGCTGGCCGCGACTTCCTCGATCGCGCGGTTGGCGGCGGCCACGGCTTCGTTGCGGGTCTGCAGGTTGCCCACGGCCTTGAGGTTGGCGCCGCTGAGGTTGAAGGCGGCGGTGACCACGAGCGTGATCAGCAGCAACATGATCATCCCGATGATCAGCGCGGCGCCGCGCTGGGTCTGGGTGGAGCGACCGGCGTGCACGCGTGGCTTCATGGCGTTTCCCTCCGGCCGGTGACGTTGGTCAGGCGCACGGTGGTCGCGAACGCGTGCCGCTTGTAGTGGTCGTTGAACGGCGCGAGCGTCGCAGCGCCCATCTGGTACCTGCGCGTGTCGGTGTGGCCCGGCGAGATGGTGGTGGCGCGCGCGAGCACATACAGCTTCACGGCCACCGCGTTGACCAGCTGGTCGGCGGTGCAGGTCGCGCCGCAGTGCACGAAGGCGCCGTCGGGGCTGCCGTCGCCGCGGTTGGACGGGGTGGACTTGTTCGCCGGATCGGCCCAGGCGATGGCCTGGGTGTAGTTGACGGCGGCGCCGGTCTTGCTCAGCGTGTCCAGGCCGAGCTCGACGCGAAAGCCCTCGACGCCTTCGACCAGCGCCGTGGGCGGTTGCTGCGCGAGCGTCCCGCCCACCAGGTCGAAGCGCGAGCGTGCCAGCGTGGGAATTCCGTCGTTTTCGGCCTCGGCGTAGTCGCGCACGTAGTAGATGTCGGCCACCAGCTTGCGCTTGGGCGAGGCGCTGGTGCAGTCCTTGAGGAACATCTGGTCGAAGGCGCCGGTCGAGAGGTCGAACGACGAGGGCTTTTGCGTGCCGCACAACGACGACTGGAAGTACATCGCGCCGGCCACGTCGGCGTCGCAATGGGGCGTGCCGGGCAGGCAGGTTTCGGCATGGCGCACCACGAGGATGTCGGTGCCGGTCTTGTGGTGCGTCAGCAGGTCGGTGCAGGTGGCCGGCACGCTGCTGTAGACCTGCACGGGCAGGTCGAGCAGCTGGCGCTTGTAGTCCTCGGTCCAGTTCGCCGCCGAGTAGGCCAGGCACGGGTCGGGCACGTTGCCGGTGGGCACGTGCGTGGGCGCGGCGCTGACCGTGAGGTCGTCGAACTCGGGCATGTAGTTTTCCCAGAAGCCCGCGTGCGAGATCTCGTTCTCGAGCACGAAGATGCTCAGGCGCCCGGTTTCGATCTGGCGGTTGACGCGTTCCATCTCGCGCTGGGAGCCGCTCACGTTGAGGAACAGCGTGAGCAGCGCGGCCATCACGATGAGCATGATGGTGATGGCCACCATCAGCTCGATCAGCGTCAGCCCGCGCTGGGCGCGGCGTGCGGTGGGGCGCGGGTTCATGAGAGCGATCCGATGCGCACGAGCGTGGTCACGGTGCGGCGGCACAGGTCGTTGATGCACTTGGTGCCGGTGTCGTAGAGGTCCTTGCCGCAGGCCACGCCGGCCGGCGGCGCCGAGATCGGCCCCAGGCCCTGCCAGGCGACCGTCACGAGGTACTCGTTGTTGCCCATGTCTTCCACGCAGCCGCGCCCGCCGATCACGGTGCCCAGCTTGTCGTTGCCCGAGAACTCGGCCGCGCCCTGCAGCGCGTTGCACCACTCCTTGGCGTCGATCTGCTGGCGCGTGCCGGTGCCGGTGAGGCAGGCATCGGTGCCGCCCAGCGGTGCGCTCGTGGCGTAGCTGGCCGCCACCCGGCGGTTGATGGCGATGCGGTTGGCCATGTCGTTGAGCAGGATCAGCGCCTGCGAGCGCTGGTACGACTCCATCTCGGAGGCCTGCAGCCGGGCCTGCAGGCCCACGAGGCCGAACAGGCCGAAGGCCAGCACGAGCAGGGTGACCAGCACCTCGATCAGCGTGGCGCCGCGCTGGCGTCGCAGGGCGGGGCTCACCATTTGTTGGACGGCGTCTTCACGCCTTCGCTGGTGAGTCCGAGGTTGCCGTCGCTTTGCTGGCTGCCGATCGCGGTGAAGGTGATTGTGAAGGTGGGCGGGCCGGATTCCTGCAGCGCGACGTCGTAGCTGTAGTTGCTGCTGACCTCGGCGGGCAGGCTGTAGCCGCTGGTGGTCAGTGCCGTCTTGTCGGCGTAGTTGCGGTTGGCAATGAGGAACTGCTGCTGCCGGTTGGCGATGTCCATCATCTGCGCCTGGGCCGCCGAGCGCTTCGATCGCACGATGTACTGCCGGTAGCTGGGCAGGGCGATCGACGCCAGGATGGCCACGATGGCCACCGTGATCATGACCTCGATCAATGTGAAGCCGCGGGGGGCGCGTGCCTGCGAATGCTGGGTCATCGTGGACTCGTCAGAGATGTTTCACATTGTTAGTGAATGTGAATTTATCACATCTAATGTGAGCGCAACGGATTTGCGGCGCTTCCCGCGGCGGTCCGGCGGAGGCGATCCGGGTGTGGATAGGGGTTATCCATTAGGCAATTCCACCCGCCCGGCCCGCGCAGTTCGACGGATGCGGCCCGGCGGCGGGCGGGGAACACTCGCCCGGTTCATATCGAGGAGACATCCGCATGCCCAACATTCGCCGCCATCTGGTGTGGCTGGCCGTGGCCGTGCTCGGCGCTTTTGCGCTGGGCACCGTCGCCCTGAGCCGGGGGGAAAGCATCAACGCCCTCTGGGTCGTGACCGCCGCGCTCTGCACCTACCTGATCGCCTACCGCTACTACAGCCTGTTCATCGCCGACAAGGTGCTGGGGCTGGACGCCAACCGCAAGACGCCCGCGCACCGCCACAACGACGGCCTGGACTACGTGCCGACCGACAAGAACGTGCTGTTCGGCCACCACTTCGCGGCCATCGCGGGCGCCGGCCCGCTGGTGGGCCCGGTGCTCGCCGCGCAGATGGGCTACCTGCCCGGCCTCCTGTGGGTGCTGGCGGGCGTGGTGTTCGCGGGGGCGGTGCAGGACTTCATCATCCTGTTCATCTCCACGCGCCGTGACGGCCGCTCGCTGGGCGACCTGGTCAAGCAGGAGATGGGCGTGGTGCCCGGCATGATCGCGCTGTTCGGCACCTTCATGATCATGATCATCATCCTGGCGGTGCTGGCCCTGATCGTGGTGAAGGCGCTGGCCGAATCGCCCTGGGGCAGCTTCACGGTGGCCGCGACGATTCCGGTGGCGCTGTTCATGGGCGTGTACCTGCGCTACATCCGCCCGGGCCGCATCGGCGAGGTGTCGGTGATCGGCTTCGTGCTGCTCATGGCGGCCATCTTCGGCGGCCAGTGGGTCAGCCAGCACCCGGTGTGGGGCCCGGCCTTCACCTTCGACGGCAAGGCGCTCACCTGGATGCTCGTGGGCTACGGCTTCGTGGCCGCCAGCCTGCCGGTGTGGCTGCTGCTGGCGCCGCGCGACTACCTCTCGACCTTCCTGAAGATCGGCACGATCATCGCGCTGGCCATCGGCATCGTGGTCGTGATGCCGACGCTGCAGATGCCCGCCATCACGCAGTTCGCGCAAGGCAACGGCCCGGTGTGGTCGGGCAGCCTGTTCCCGTTCCTGTTCATCACCATCGCCTGCGGTGCTGTCTCGGGCTTCCACGCGCTGATCTCTTCGGGCACCACGCCCAAGATGCTCGACAACGAGCGCCACGCGCGCTTCATCGGCTACGGCGGCATGCTGGCCGAATCCTTCGTCGCCGTGATGGCGCTGGTGGCGGCCTCGTGCATCGAGCCGGGCATCTACTTCGCGATGAACAGCCCGGGCGCGCTGGTCGGTACCACGGTGCAACAGGCCGCCGCCACCATTTCGGGCTGGGGCTTCGTCGTCACGCCCGAGATGCTGCTGCAGACGGCCAAGGACGTGGGCGAGACCACCATCCTCGGGCGCACCGGCGGCGCGCCGACGCTGGCCGTGGGCATGGCCCACATCCTTCACCAAGTGATCGGCGGGCAGGCCATGATGGCCTTCTGGTACCACTTCGCGATTTTGTTCGAGGCGCTCTTCATCCTCACGGCGGTGGACGCCGGCACGCGCGCCGGCCGCTTCATGCTGCAGGATCTGCTGGGCAGCTTCGTGCCCGCGCTCAAGCGCACCGACTCGCTGCCGGCCAACCTGATCGCCACCGCGCTGTGCGTGGCGGCCTGGGGCTACTTCCTGTACCAGGGCGTGGTCGATCCGCTGGGCGGCATCAACACGCTGTGGCCGCTGTTCGGCATCTCCAACCAGATGCTGGCCGCGGTGGCGCTGGTGCTGGGCACCTGCG
>Ga0209051_1000142_pt1 | contig 135337 bp, 120 predicted proteins | sample AraplaCvi_mMS_r2_2_FD_184286 | JGI IMG/M metagenome (GOLD analysis project Ga0209051, IMG submission 184286) | Arabidopsis root microbial communities from North Carolina, USA - plate scrape MF_Cvi_mMS_r2 (SPAdes) (version 2) | ecosystem: Host-associated > Plants > Roots > Endosphere | place...
GGTCTGACGGTTGATTACCAGATCGTCGACAACTTCTACGCCAAGGCTTCGGTTCAGTACCTCGATCCGGAAGATGCAGACGACTCCACTTCGGGCTACTTCCGCCTGCAGCGTTCGTTCTAATCTGCCTATTGATGCTCCCGGTCTTCGGGCCGGGAGCACTTCAAATCAGTTTCTGATCCGAGTGACCTCCGATCAGCTACGGGGACGAGTCCGGTCTTCCCTGCCGGGCCGTCCTTGCAGCGTTTTTACGCACAGTCCTCCGGCAGTCTTTCAGCACAGCCTTTCAGGTGAACCGAAGCGGTATGCTGCATATTGCACGGCGGCTTCTTGCCAGCATTGCCTCTCGAGGCACCCCCATTTTCCATTTTCAAGTGAGCTGGATTGATCGATAGCATCATCGGCTCCAACCGGCGCGCCGACCTCATCAACGAACGGATCGATCTGACGATGCGCAAGCTCGACCGGGCGCGGCGCATCCTGGTCGCAAGTCCCTCGCTGGTCGAGCGTACCGGCGGTTTGAATTGCGTGGAAGAGCTGGCCGACCTTCCGACGTTGGCAATGACGTCATGGGTGTCTTTTCATGGTTGGGAATTTATCGGTCCGAATGACGCCAAACGAGTGATTCGGCATCAGCCGCGGCTCACCTGCCGCAGCATGACCGCCATCCTCGACGCGGCCCGGACGGGTCTCGGCTTCGGGCTTTTGCTCGAAAGCGCCTGCGAGGCCGATCTCCAGGCCGGCAAGCTGGTGCGGTGCTGCCGGATTGGCAGTCGGAGGAGAGCCACTTTATATTGTCTTCACGACCGCCAAGGGCATGCCGCCGGCAGCGCGAGTGCTGATCGATTTCCTCGTCGAAAAATCCCGACAGCATTAGTGAAGCGGCATTGACGAACAAGGGCTTCGCCTCGAAACCGGAATGCGCTTATTTCAGCCGTGCCAGCAGCTTTTCGCCGGTCAGTTCCTTGACGGCATCCTTGCCGATCCAGCGGGCGGTTTTGTCAGGGCTTTCCGCCAGCCCCTTGGCATGGGCGAGGGCGGGTGAATGGCAGGCGAGATTGCGCTTGCCGATACTGCGGAGTGCCCAATTGACTGCCTTGCGCACAAAGTTTCGAGGGTCGGTGGCATGAGCCTTGATCAGCGGCAGCCAGGCAAGGATGGTGGTGTCGGGTTCGTTCTTGCGATGGACGGCGGCGCCTGCAATCATGGCGAAGGCAGTGCGCCTGACGAATTCACGCTTGTCGTCGGCGAATTCTGAGATGAGTGCGTCCAGCCCGGCCTCGACGAAGAGATCGGCGGCGCAATCGACGATCTCCCAGGAATTGAAATCATTGGCCCAATTCCGGGCTTCTTCCGCCGTCAGCCGTTTCGGCTCGGCGGTGCAGAGGGCGAGCAGGCGGGCTTCACGGATATCGCTTCGCCAGAGTTCGATCGCTCTGGCGTGATTCTTCTTCGCCAGTCTGACGACCGCCCTGATATCGGGATTGGAGATGCCGAGGGCGTGTGTGGTCACGATGCCGAAGCGCGCCATGCCGGCGACGTTCTCCTCCGAACGCAGCGTTTCGAGATGCGCGATCAGTTCTGCCGCATCGGAGGAGGCGTCAATCATTTTTCGAGACGTGCAAGCAATGAGGATGTATCCCAGCGATTGCCGCCCATCGCCTGGACGTCGCCGTAGAACTGGTCGACGACGGCGGTAACCGGCAGCTTGGCGCCGTTGCGGCGGGCTTCGGTGAGCACGATACCGAGATCCTTGCGCATCCAGTCGACCGCGAAGCCGAAATCATATTTGCCGGCGTTCATGGTCTTGTGGCGGTTTTCCATCTGCCAGGAGCCGGCCGCCCCCTTGGAGATCACCTCGACGACCTTTTCGATATCAAGGCCGGCGCGCTTGCCGAAATGCAGCCCTTCGGCAAGCCCCTGGACGAGGCCGGCGATGCAGATCTGGTTGACCATCTTGGTTAACTGGCCAGAGCCTGCCGGTCCCATCAGACCGACCATGCGGGCATAGGCGTCGATGACGGGCCTGGCACGATCGAAGACGGCCTCGTCGCCGCCGCACATCACGGTCAGGACGCCGTTTTCAGCGCCGGCCTGGCCGCCGGAAACGGGAGCATCGATGAAATCGACGCCTTTTTCCTTTGCTGCGGCATAAAGTTCGCGCGCAACCTCGGCGCTGGCGGTGGTGTTGTCGATCAGCACCGACCCCGGCCTCATGCCGTGCAGGACGCCGCTTTCGCCCGATGTCACCGACCGGAGATCTTCGTCATTGCCGACGCAGACGAAGACGAAATCGGCGTCCGCGGCAGCCTCGGCCGGCGTGGGGGCGGATTTGCCGGAGAATTTTTCTGCCCAGGCGACGGCTTTTTCGGCCGTACGATTATAGACGGTGACATCGTGGCCGCCCTTCGTCTTCAGATGACCGGCCATGGGAAAACCCATTACGCCGAGACCGATGAATGCGACTTTAGCCATATGTCCTGTCCTTATCCGGAGTGCGAGACCCTGAGGATTAACCGAAACGGCCGGGCCAGAAAAGCCGTGAAGACGGAGTTCCTTGCGATAGACGGATATGAGGCTGGTCGCCGTTCGCCTCAGCCCTAAATGGAGATCAGGCAAATGTTTCCGGGGGTGACATGCGCGAAACTCCGACGATCGAGCCGCGGCGCAAAGGCCGCAGTGGAATGCAGTCGATGCTTATTCCATCGCAGCAGATGGTCGCAGAGCAGATTCGATCGGCACAGCAAGGTGTTTTCACCGAGCTTGGCGTCCTTCGCCGCCGCCTCGCTGCCGAATACGGGGCGGACGCCTGTTGTCCCGTTACCGTGGAGCGACATCTGCGCGCGATTGCCGATCTGTCTTTCCTCGCCCTGCAAAAGGGAGAACCGGTTTCAATGGTCACGCCCTATTGGCGCATGGTCGATCCCATGAGCCTCTTGGCAACGCGTCTTGCGGGTGGGGCGGGCTTTATCCGGGAGCGGCTGGCCGCCGAACGTCAAGAAGGATAGCGGCGGAAGGCTGCTATCAGCAGGCGTTTGCCGGCAAGCGACGGAACTGGGAAAATTATTCCCCCAAGCGGACAACAATGGCAAGTTGATATTGTCGATATAATTTATAGTCTATGCCAGTATTCCGACGAGCGATGGCTCAGGGCATCCGGCCGCGCCATCGATCGACAGGTATTTCAGATGTTCACGCGCAGATGGGCCCGGCATTCCCCTCCCGCCGCACCCCCATCCTCCCAGGCCGGCGCACGTTCTGCACGCTTGCCAAGAGCCAGCTAAACCGCGCGGGCCGACTTTCGAATTTCGCAGCAAAGGACCGTTTCCATGACCGCCACATCCGATCCCATCAACTTCCTCTGGTTCATCCCGACGTCGGGCGACGGCACCTATCTCGGTTCCGCCGATCTTAATCGCGCGCCCGAAATCGGCTATCTCACGCAGATCGCCCAGGCTGTCGATCGTCTCGGCTATTCCGGCGTGCTGCTGCCGACCGGGGTTGCCTGCGAGGAGTCCTTCGTGACGGCGGCTGCGCTCGCGGCTAAGACCGACAAACTGCAGTTCCTGGTGGCGATCCGCCCGGGCACGGCCTCACCGGCCTATTACGCGCGTCTGGCGACGACGCTCGACCGCATTTCCAACGGCCGCCTGCTGCTTAATATCGTTGTTGGTGGCAGTCCGGCAGAGCTTGCCGGTGACGGCATCCATCTCGAGCATGACGAGCGTTATGCCCATGCCGAGGAGTTTTTCACCGTCTTTGAGGAACTGCTTGACAAGGGCACGGCAAGTTTCGACGGCAAATATATCAAGGCGACCAATGCGCGCCTCGGCTTTCCCTCGGTGCAGAACCCGCGTCCGCCGCTCTATTTCGGCGGCTCGTCGGATGCCGGCATCGATTTCTCGGTCGGCCGCGTCGACAAGTATCTAACCTGGGGCGAGCCGCCGGCGCAAGTGGCCGAAAAGGTCGCCAAGGTGCGCAAGGCCGCCGCCGAGCGCGGCCGCGAGGTGAGCTTCGGCATCCGCCTGCACTTCATCGTGCGCGAAACCGACGAGGAGGCATGGGAGGCGGCGGAGCGGCTGATCCGTCATCTCGACGACGATACGATCCGCGAGGCGCAGGAGCGCTTCGTTCATGAGTCGGACTCGGTCGGCCAGAAGCGGATGGCTGCCCTTCACGGCGGCCGCCGCGACAAACTCGAGGTCTCGCCGAATCTTTGGGCCGGCGTCGGCCTGGTTCGCGCCGGTGCGGGCACGGCGCTTGTGGGCTCGCCGAAGACGGTGGCCGCACGCCTTGCCGAATATCAGGACATCGGCATCGATACGGTCATCGGCTCCGGTTATCCGCACCTGGAAGAAGCCTATCGCGTCGCCGAGCTGCTCTTCCCCGAACTCGGCATTACCCGCGAGCAGCAGCGCCTGGCCTTCAACAACGAGTTCGGCCGCAAGCAGGTTTTCGCAGGCGGCAGCCATGGCGGCAATCTGAAGGTCGTTTCCGGTTCCTGAGGTCGAACGAAGCGGGTAAGTCCGACATCGCCGGAAGCCGCTCGCGGCTTTTGGCGTCCTGTTGCCAACTGACGTGCAGGTGTATGTGGCTATGCCCACTTCGGCTCCTCGTGCCAGCCTAGCGGAAATCGTCCCGGCGCGCGTGAGCTAGCGGAGACGCGTCGATGTATAGCCAATGAGCTATGTTTAAATCGCTGACGGTTTTTTCTCCAGCCGCGAGTTCGTTGCGGGCTCTGGTCAGCAAGCTCACCTATTCAGTGTTTTTCGTTTTAGCCCTTGACTAACGCATACCTGCGTAGCTATACGTTAATCCATAGCTGAATAGGTATTGATCTAAAATGTCCGATGTTCAAGACACGCTGTTCAAAACGCTCGCTGATCCGACCCGGCGGGCTCTGTTCGAGCGGTTGTGCCGGGAAGGGGAGAAGACGGTCGGAGCTCTGACGGCCCGGGCCGGGGTCTCGCAGCCGGTCGTCTCAAAACATCTCGGCATATTGAAGCAGGCCGGATTGGTACGCGACCGCCACGAGGGCCGCCAGACGCATTATAGCGCGCAGCTCGGTGCGCTTGCTCCGCTGGTCGACTGGACCAGCGAGATGGCCGGGTTCTGGCAAAACCGCTTCAACGATCTCGAAGATTTGCTGAAAAGGATGGATCAATGACCGACATATCGACAGAAACGCGCTCCGTCGTCATCGAACGGGAAATCCCTTTTCCTTCGGAAAAGATCTGGCGGGCGCTCACGCAGCCGCACCTGATCCAGGAGTGGCTGATGAAAAGCGACTTCAAGCCGGCCGTTGATCATCGCTTCAGCTTCAACGCTGATTGGGGTTCGGTCGACTGCAAGGTTCTGGAGGTCGAGCCGAACAAGACCCTGTCCTATAGCTGGGATGCCTACGGTCTTGAAAGCACCGTCACCTGGACTCTCACTCCGACCGGTACGGGCACGCATCTGCGCATGGAGCAGTCGGGTTTCCGGCCGGATCAGCGGCAGGCTTACGGCGGCGCCAGGAGCGGGTGGACGCAGTTCCTTGCAAATCTGGAGCAGGTGCTGGCGCGAATGGAGTGAGGCCGCCCGTCGCTTCGGCTGATGCAAACGGGGGGAGGTCCCATTGAACCGGAACAGCTGGTTGCGTCAGCGCCACCGGTGGCTGTCCGTTGCCTTTACCGTGGCGGTTATTGTCAATATTATCGCCATGGTACAGGAGAAATCGACCGTCTGGGGCGGCGTCTTGGCATCGCTGCCGCTTGGCCTGCTATTGCTGACCGGTCTTTACCTCTTCCCGCTGCCTTATGCTGCCAGATGGCGTGGGAGATAGGAGTGACGCAATGGCCGGCAAGATGTCCAAGACCCAGGTGACACTCACCGAGAAGACCGCCGCCAAGCCGGCCGCTGCAGAGCCGACCCTTCTTTCGGGCGGCAATCCGCAGATCGCCAAGGGTTACGGCGAAGCTCCGGTGCAGGCCTATATCGCCGCGATGCCGGGCTGGAAAAGCGATGTCGGGCGCCGCCTCGATGCACTGATCACGCGTACCGTGCCCAACGTGCATAAGGCAGTCAAATGGAACTCGCCGTTCTACGGCATCGAAGGGCAGGGCTGGTTCCTCGGCATTCATTGCTTCACGAAATACGTCAAGGTGGCATTCTTCCGGGGTGCGTCGCTGCAGCCTCTGCCGCCCGGCTATTCCAAGCAGAAGGAAGTCCGCTACCTCGATATCCGCGAGGACGACGAAATCGATGACGCCCAGCTTGCCGCCTGGGTGGAGCAGGCCAGTCAACTGCCCGGCGAACGGATGTAACAACGAATACCCCTCGCATGAGGGCGGGAGGAACTATGAAGAAAGCGACAGCAGCCATGAAGACGAGGGATTCCGGGGACGCAAATGGGGGAGCCTCGCCGTCTCAACTGATCGACGCGAGGATCAAGGAACTCGGCGATTGGCGCGGCGAAATGCTCGCCCGAATCCGTGCGCTCATCAAGCAGGCCGAGCCCGAGGTGGTCGAGGAATGGAAGTGGCGAGGGGTTCCGGTGTGGGAGCGTTCCGGCATCATCTGCACCGGCGAGACCTATAAGAACGCGGTGAAGCTGACCTTCGCCAAGGGCGCCTCTTTGCAGGACCCCTCGGGTCTCTTCAATTCCAGCCTCGACGGCAACACGCGGCGGGCCATCGATTTCCATGAGGGCGACGAGATCGACGAGGAGGCGTTGAAGACGCTCTTTCGCGCCGCCGCAGCCTTGAATATGTCAGCAAAGGCCGCCGCCTCCGGGAAGAAATCGTCGTGATTAGCAGAAAAGCGAAAATGCTCTAAAACGCGTCGCATCAAACTTGATTCATGCGACGCGCTTTAGCTCTTTGTTTTGATGCATGTCGCTATCCCGGAACCGCTGCACACTTCCGGGCGACATGCATCAGTGGATCGGGTTCGCCTCGCGCTCCAGGAAGAGTTCCAGATTGTCGAGGCCGATTTCCGTGCCCTGGAGGCGTGCGCCGTTGTCGGCGTAGCCGTCGAGAAAGACCACCTGTTCAGTAAAGATCATCCTGGTGCCCTCGGGGTCGGCTTCGAAGGCGACGGTGGCGAGCGAGGCGGAGATACGCCTTTCACCGAGCTTCATCTCATAGGCATAGATGATGCGGACATCGGGCACGATATCGATGTAATGGGCGTCAAAAGCATGCAAAAGTCCGTCAGTATCGGCGACATGGTTCCGCTCGGTGCCACCGGGACGGAAGTCGAGTCCGTATTCCAGCGGCGCCCATTCGCCGTGGCAGGCGAACCATTGGCGCTTGGCCTCCGGTATCGACCAGGCGCGGAAGACGCGGGCGACCGGCGCCTTCAGGCGCCGCTCGATGACGAGGGTGGTGTGTTCGGCGGATCGTGTTGTCATTCGGAAAAGGTCTCCGGCTCTTCGGCGAGATATTGATCCAGCCTGTCGAAGGTTGCGTTCCAGCGGCTCTTTCGCTGTTCCACCCAGCGCTCGACGGCGGCAAGCGCGCCCTGCTGCAGGCGGTAGGTTCGCACCCGGCCGGATTTTTCGGAGAGTACGAGGCCGCTTTCCTCCAGCACCTGCAGATGTTTCATTACCGTCGGCAGGGCAACCGCAAGCGGCGCGGCCAGCTCGGTGACGGAAGCCGGGCCGCGGCCGAGGCGGTCGATCATGCCGCGGCGGCTGCGATCGGAAAGCGCGTGGAACATGCGGTCGAGACCCGCCTGGCCGTCAATCATCCCGCGGCATCCCGGAAGCGGATGGGCAGCCTGTCATGGTAGGGATAGAACTTGAAATAGGGGCGGGCCTCTTCCAGCGCCCTTGCAAAGGATGGGCGGGCGAGCAGCCGGTCGTAGTAGGCGCGAAGCTTCGGCTGCTCCTCTAAAAACGGGACCAGCGTCTCGGCGTAGAAGAGGGCGGGTGCTGCGCCGCAATCGGCCATGGTGAAGGCCTCGCCCGAGATCCATGAGCTCTCCGAGAGCTGTTTTTCGATCATCGCATAGGCGGTGGCAAGCGTTGCCTTGCAGCCGGCCACCTCTGTCTCGTCCTCCTTGCCCTCGGGGCGCCGGCGATTGCTGACGATGGTCTGCATCGGCGCCTGGACATAATTGTCGAAGAAGCGATCCCAGAGGCGGACCTGCAGTGCCCGGTCGATTTCCAGCGGCAGCAGGGAAACGGGGCCGGGATAATAGTGATCGAGATATTCGATGATGATCGACGTCTCGGGAACCGTGCTGTCGCGCGCTTCGTCCCGCAGCAGCGGCATCTTGCCGATCGGCCAGAAGCGGAAAAGATCAGCGCGCGAGGTCTCGTCGGAGAGATCGACGAGGCGGTTTTCGAAGGGTGTGCCGTTTTCGTAAAGCGCGATCAGCACTTTGTGGCAGAAGGAGGCGAGCGGATGCCCATAGAACACGAGCGACATGCGGCGACCTTTCCTGTTAGGCGGAAACTTTACCGACCGACTAAGTATCAGGTCGGAAAGGAATGCGCAACAGATAGTTCGTCGATCGTGAAACTATTGTATCAACCGATATATCTCGCGATCACCAGATGGCCGGGCGTTGGCTGGCCGTCTTCCATGCGCACGTTGATATCCGATATCTCGACGAGTTCGAAACCGGTAGCCGCCAGGCGTTCTTTCACATAGGCGTCGGCATGGGCGAAGCGCTGGTGTGGGCCGACCATGTAGGCGCGGCCTGCAAGGGTCTCCTCCGGCAGGGTTTCCGAGGAGAAGATGAACAGGCCGCCGGAGGTCAGGTTCTCGGCTGCGCCGAAGAACAGCGGTTCGAGCGCGCCGAGATAGGGCAGCACGTCGGTGGCCGTGATGATGTCGAAGGCTTCCTCATCATTGTCGTCGAGGAAGTCCTCGACCTCGGCGACGAAGAGCGTCTCGTAGAGATCCTTCTCATGGGCGATCTCGACCATCTTCTCCGAAATGTCGAGGCCAGTCATATCCGCGCAGAGGTCGCGCAGCGCGCCGCCGGTGAGGCCCGTGCCGCAGCCGAGATCGAGCAGCCGCTTGAACGGCCCGAGCTTCAGCGCCTGCAGCCGCTGGCGCACCAGCATCGGCACGTGATAGCCGAGCTGCTCGACGAGCACGTCTTCGAAAAGCTCGGCATGCTGGTCGAACAAGGTCTCGATATAGGCGTCCGGCGCCCTGACCGGCGTCTCGCCCCGACCCATCGCGGCGATGCGCACCGCTGCACCGCCGTGGTCGTCGGGATCGATCGCCAGGACCTCCTGATAGGCTGCAACGGCCGCGTCGACATCGCCGGCCTTTTCCAGCGCCAGAGCGCGGTTATAGGCCTCGCCAAGGGCTTCTTCGTCGATCTTCTTTGCCATAACAGTCCGCCGTCCTTTTGTTTCACGCATGCGTCTAAGGCGGCTTTCGATGTTTTGCAATGGCGTGGCTGTGGGCGCAGAATGGCCAAAAACAAGACGAAGGGAGGAAAAGCCATGAAATCGGAGCAAGAACGGACGTCATCGGTGTTGGAAGGAGAGGCTGCGCGGGCGTTGCTGCTGCCTGGTACGCCGGGCGAGATTACCAATACGCTCAGCCATTATTACCGCGGCGAACTCGGACGGATGACGAGCTGGCGCGACCGCATCGACCGGACATCCAATTGGGCGATCACCGTGGTGGCGGCGCTGCTTTCGGTGTCGCTGTCGACGCCGACCTCGCATCACGGCGTTCTGCTGTTCGGGATGATGCTGGTGACGCTGCTTCTGATTATCGAGGCGCGGCGCTACCGCTTCTTCGACATCTACCGCGCCCGCATCCGCCAGATCGAGCGCAGCTATTTTGCGCAGATTCTGGCGCCAGACGCGGGGGCCGGCAGAGAATGGGCCGCGGTGGTCGCCAGCAGCCTGCGCAAACCGCGTTTCCTGCTCAGCTATCGGGACGCGATGCACCGCCGGCTCAAACGCAATTACGTCTGGATGTATTCCATCCTGTTTCTTGCTTGGTGCCTGAAGATCTCGACGCCGAAACTGCAGACGGAGGGCATGCCGGCGCTGCAGGCGCAGTCCTGGACCTATGTCATCGACAATGCCGTGCTGGGGCCCATTCCAGGCCTTGCGGTCATTGTCATCGTTGCCGTCTTCTACCTCGGCATCCTCTGTTTTGCGCTCAGCCCAGTCCGCGACCAAGGCGAATTCGGCCATGGCGAGGCGCATGTCTGATGCTGCGCAAGCCGGATCAGTGCAGGATGAACTCTCCCTTCAGCGCCCGCCACTCGGTTGCCGAGATCAGCTTGCGGTGGATGTAGCGCACCGAGTGCAGCGGTCCGTCGAGCTTTTCTTCCCAGAATTTCAGGAATCCGCGCATTTCGGGGAAATCGGGGGCGAGATCATATTCCTGCCAGACATAAGTCTGCAGAATTGCCGGATGATCCGGCAGGTGGTAGAGGATCTGGGCGGTCGTCAGACCATAGCCCTGCAGTTGTTTTTCCATGTCCTTGTGCATCGTGTTCACTTCTTCTCGTCCCCACTCGCGCGCTTATTAGCGCTACATGATATGGAAACATGCGAGTGGTTAACGGAAGCTTTACAGATACTTCATAAAAGGACAATTTATTTTTGATATCAATGGCTTGGCAGCATCTCTCCGAGAGTGCTGCCAAGCCGGACCGCAGGGGTCAGCGCTTGAGATGCCGGGTCAGGCGGCGTTCGATCCAGGCCCAGAGATGGCGCAGCGCTTCGACGATGGCGAGGTAGAAGATCGCCGCCCAGAGATAGGTCTGGTAATCGAAGGTGCGGGAGAAGGCGTAGCGGGTTTCCCCCATCAGGTCGAGCACGGTGATGATGGCGACAACAGCCGAACCCTTGATTAAAAGGATGATCTCGTTGCCGTAGGGGCGAAGGGCGACGATGAGAGCCTGCGGCAGGACGATCTTGCGGAAGGCGATGAACCTGTGGATGCCAAGGGCCGCGGCCGCTTCGTGCTGTCCGTGCGGCACGCTTTCGACAGCGCCGCGAAGGATTTCCGCTTGGTAGGCCGCGGTATTGATGGTCATGGCAAAAAGGCCGCAATACCAGGCTTCGCGGAAGAACCACCAGATGCCGACGGCCTCAAGCTGCGGGCGGAATACGCCGAGGCCGTAATAGACCAGGAACAGCTGGGCAAGCAGCGGCGTGCCGCGGAAGAAATAGATGTAGCCATAGGCGAGCGCATTCAGCACCCGGTTCTTCGACATGCGCGCCGCCGCAAGCGGCAGCGACAGAACTGCGCCGCAGATGACGGAAATGAAAACGAGGCTCAGCGTGACCCAGAGGCCGTGGAGGTAACGCGGTCCGTAGCGAGCGAATTTTTCCGGATCCCAGCCGTTTATCACGGAGATCATCAGCAAAGCGCCGAATACCGCCCAGAAGGCGACGAGAATATAACCGGCGATGCGCGCCGGCGTGACCGGCTTCATCACTTCGCGCGGTGCGGGCTGCGGCGGGATCAGCGTTTCGGCGTAGCTCATCGGCGGATCTCCGAACGCTTGGCCCAGCGCTCGACATAGACGAGCAGAAAGGAGGAGAGGATGGCCAGCACCAGATAAAGGCAGCAGGCCAGGCCATAGAAGAAGAAGGGTTCCTTGGTCACGCGCACCGCGACGCTCGTCTGGCGCAGGATATCGGCAAGGCTGATGATCGAGACGTAGGAGGTGTCCTTCAGGAGCACCATCCAGAGGTTCGTCAGGCCTGGCAACGCGATGCGCACCAGCTGCGGCAAGATGATGAGACGTAGCGTTCGGCCGTGATGCAGGCCAAGCGAGTCGCCGGCTTCATATTGTCCCTTGGGAATGGCGCGAAAGGCCGAGAGCAGAACTTCCGAACAGTAGGCTGAAAAAACGACCGAAAGCGCGATGACGCCGGCGAGGAAGGCGTTGATCTCGACCGGCGGTCCGTCATAGCCGACGAAGGTCAGCAGAGACTGGATGAGCATCTGCATGCCGTAATAGATGATGAAGAGCGTCAGGAGCTCCGGCAGGCCGCGGAAGATGGTCGTGTAGATGCCTGCCGCCAGCCGCAGCGCTTTTTCTTCCGACTGCTGGCCGAGCGCCACCAGGAAGCCGATGGCGAGGCCGATCGGCAGGGTGACGATCGCCACCGAAACGGTAACCTGCAGGCCAAGTGCGATCTCGTCGCCCCAGCCGGTGTCGCTACAGGCAAGGATCGTCGACTGACCGAGCCAGGTGAAGATGCCGACGGGTCCGCACAGCGGATCCAAAATGTGCACAAGTGCGCTCCAGAAGGAGCCGAGCGCGGAAAATAATCCGCCCATGCGTGAATTCCCCTCACGGCTTTTGCCGTTTTGATCTTGCCATCTTTGTCAAACAAAAATGGCGGAAGAGCAAGCCTTCCGCCATTACCTTGACTGGCCAGATAGCGAATTTCTTATTCGCCGTAAACGTCGAAGTCGAAGTACTTGTCCTGGATCTTCTTGTATTCACCGCTGGCGCGGATCGCAGCAATTGCCGTGTTCAGCTTTTCCTTGAGCGGATCGCCCTTACGGATGGCAATGCCTGCGCCGTTGCCGTTGATTTCCTTGTCGACCGGCAGGGTCGTCAGGATCTTGCAGCAGGCGCCGGCGTCGGATTTGACCCATTCGGAGAGAACGACGACGTCGTCGATGACGGCGTCGACACGGCCGCTGGAGACGTCGAGTTTGTATTCGTCAGCCGTCGGATAGAGCTTCAGCTCAGTATCGGCGAGGTGCTTCTCGGCGTAGTTGGCATGCGTCGTCGAGGTCTGTGCGCCGATCACCTTGCCTTTGAGGCCGGCAACGTCGGTGATCTTCGAATCCTTCGGCACGGCGATGGCCGGCGGGGTGTTGTAGTACTTGTTGGAGAAGTCGACGAGCTTCAGGCGCTCCGGCGTGATCGACATGGAGGAAACGATCATGTCGAACTTCTTGGCGTTAAGCGCCGGGATGATGCCGTCCCAGTCGGTGCTGACGAAGGAGCATTCGGCCTTCATCTCGGCACAAAGCGCCTTGGTGATGTCGATGTCGAAGCCCTGGATCGTGCCGCTGGCGTCGACGAACTCGAAGGGCGGATAGGTCGAATCGGTGCCGATCACATACTTCTCGCCATCGGCCATGGCCGAGCCGGCGAAAAGGGACATCGCCGCGATCGAGGCTGCCGCGAAAATACGGGTGGAGATATGCATGAGGATCCTCTCTGTTGGTAGCCGCCGCTCTTTTTCTCGTGGGCTGACGGCTGCAGTTCAACGGTCCGAGACCGCCTTGCGGCGATAATCAGACTTTTTTTCATGGAATTGCAACACAAATCCCATCGCAATTGGGCGGTGCAAATTGCAGTCGAGATGAACGTCGGCAGACTGCAACATTCACGCGAGGTTAATCTGCAGCTTCCTAGAACCGGAACAAATCGGCGGCTCGGCGATTGCCATTTCGCCGTTTCGCCTCATTGCGACGCTAGGGGCGGAAGCTGGGCCTGTCGGCCTTCAGGAAGCTCAAACAGGATCGAGGAAACCCGATGGGCATGAAATCAAGATTGTTCGCAAGCGCGGCTTTTCCGCTGCTTTCCCTCTCGCTGGCGTTCCAGCCTGCATCGGCAATGGCTGCCGTGCGCGACGTCGCGACGCAGGCTCAGGCCGTGCGGCAAGTCGAACAGGGCGGTTTCGAGGTGGCCCAGGATGCGCCACAGGATGCGCCTTCCGATGAGGAGCTGCTGAAGAAGAAGCGCAAGCAGAAGGAAGAAGCTCCGGCCGAAAAGGCACCGGCCGCCGAGCAGCCGAAGGAGGCGCCCGCCGAAAAGCCGAAGGCCGAGCGCAAGGAGGCGCCGGCGCCTGAACCCAAGGCTCCTGAACCCAAGGCAGAGCCGGAAGCGCCGAAGGAAAAACCTGCGCCGCAGGCCGAAAGCAAACCCGAGCGGAAAGCCAAGCAGGAAGCCCAGCCCGAGGTCAAGCCGGAGGCCGCGCCTCAGCCGGAGCAGCCTGTAGAGCAGGAGAAGCCGAGGAAGCCGAAGAAGCAGGCCGAGCCAGAGGCTCAGCCGCAGCCCGAACAGCAGCCGGCGGCAAAGGAAGCGCAGCCGGACACGGAGCAGGCGCAGCCGGAAGCCAAGCCGGAAGGCGGCAAGCGCGCCAAAGGGCAGGACAAGGCCCAAGGCAAGGATAAAGGCAAGGGCAAGGCCGAGACTGGTGCTCCCGAAGCCGTGACGCCAGCCGAGGAGCAGGCAAAGCCCGAAGTCAAGCCGGAGGCAAAACCCGCCGCCGAAGCACCGGCGGAGAAGAAGCCGGTAAAGGGCGAAGCCGCAGCACCCGCGGAGAAGTCGGCTGAAGGCAAGGCAACTGAAGATAAGGCAACTGAAGGCAAGGCGACCGAAGATAAAGCGACGGCACCAGAAGCTGTACCCGTCGAAAAGCCGAAGGACGGCGCCGCGGCAAAGCCTGCCGGCGAACAGCCCGCCGGCGCGCAGCCGGCCGCGCCGGCGACCGACACTGCTCAGCCGCTGCCGGATGCCAGCGGCGGCCAGCAGGTCGAGCAGGCCATTCCGGCGCCGGAAAAGGTTTCGCCCGAAGAGCTGGAGCGCCGCAAGAAGATTGCCGCGGATCCGGCCAAGAGCAACGAGACCGTCGTGCTGCCGGTCGAGAACGGTGCGGCCGTGCTCGACAGCGACAAGGATGCCGACCGCAGCAAGGGCCGCGAAGGCCGCCGCGACCGCGACAAGATGCGCGCCGAGACCCAGGAGGTGAAGGTGCCGACCTCGGATGCCGATGCGCAGGCCGCCAGCGGCGCCAAGGCGGCGCCGACGATCAAGCTTGAAGCGGTGACCAGCGAGAAGGGCAGAAAGCTCGATGCGCGGCCGCAATTCGTCCGTCCCGACGGTGCGCGCGTCGACGATAGCACCGACGACAATCGTGTGATCATCCAGTACGACAATCGGGTGATCGTGCGTGGCGACGACAACAGGCGGTTCCTGCGCGACGGCGAACGGCCGAGCTACGAGGAACTGTCGGGTGATCGCTACCGCGAGACAATCACGCGGCCGGAGGGTTATCGTATCGTGACAATCCGCAACCGCTATGGCGACATCATTCAGCGGTCGCGCGTCGACGCCCGCGGGCGCGAGCATGTGCTCTATTATTCGCAGGACCTCTACGACGATCCGGACCGCGACTATTTCGAGGATCCGGGCGCCGACCTGCCGCCGATGCGGCTGCGCGTACCGCTCAACGATTACATCATCGATACTCGCAGTGACCCGGACCGGGATTATTACGAGTTCCTGAGCGAGCCGCCCGTCGAGCCGGTGGAGCGTGTCTACTCGCTTGACGAGGTAAAGTATTCGGCCCGTATCCGCGACAAGGTGCGCCGCATCGACCTCGACACGATCACCTTCGCGACCGGCAGCGCCGATATCCCGATGACCCAGGCGCGCACCCTGCGCAAGGTTGCCGACGCGATCAGCCAGGTGCTGAAAAAGGATCCGAGCGAAACCTTCCTGATTGAGGGTCACACGGATGCCGTCGGAACCGATCAGAGCAACCTGGTCCTTTCCGACCAGCGGGCGGAATCGGTCGCGAACGTGCTCTCCGACGTCTACGGCATCCCGCCGGAGAACTTGGCGACCCAGGGCTATGGCGAGCAATATCTGAAGGTCAACACGTCAGGCCCCGAACAGGAAAACCGCCGCGTCACCATCCGCCGGGTGACGGCGCTGGTTCGGCCGGTGGCTGCCAACCAGTAAATATCGTTGCCCCTCTCCATTATGGGGAGGGGCATTTTATGGCCTTTTCCTTCTTCTCGGCGGGGCGAAGGACGGGATCCACGGGTTGGATGAGGGCGGCCGTCGATGATCTGCTGCCCCCATCCCGCCGGTCCTACTCGCCGGCTTTCCTGGCCGCCTTTTCGATGATGTCGGCGACCTTCTCTGCTTGGGACGCGAAGACGGCGTGGCTTGCCTTGATCTCGGTCACCTCGCTGCCGGCCCGTTTTGCCATCTCGCGTTCCAGGTCGGGGTTGATGGCGCGATCCTCCGTGGCGACGATCGACCAGCTCGGTTTTGTCCGCCATGCCGGCTCGGCGCTTTTGGCGGAGAACGCCTGCTTCGAGGCGAAGACCTGTGACCTTGCCAGGAAGTCGGCTTCGGCTTTCGGCAGGTCGGCAGCGAAATCCGCGGCGAAGGCTGCGGGGTCGAGATAGAGATACTTACCGTCCTTGGTTTCCTTAATATCCATGCTGCCGGCGGGCTTGGAGCTCGCAAGGCTCAGCAGGCTTTCGCCCTTGTCGGGCTGGAAGGCCGCGACATAGACGAGGCCTGCGACATTGGGGTCGTTGCCGGCTTCGGTAATCACCATGCCGCCATAGCTGTGGCCGACGAGCAGGCTCGGTCCGTCCTGGAGGTCGAGAACCCGCTTCGTCGCTGCCACATCGTCGTCGAGCGAGGTGATGGGCTCCTGGACGATGCTGACGTTGAAGCCGCGTTTCTGGAGAATCTCCGTCGCCTTGCGCCATCCCGACCCGTCGGCGAGCGCGCCGTGCACGATCACGATGTTTTTAACGGCGGCAGCCTCTGCTGCGAAAGCGATGACGGTGGTGGCGAAGGCAAGGGCTGCCGTGAAGAGAAGACGTCTGTTCATGGGTATCACTCCTTTGGTCGTTGTCGAGGATCGGAACTGATCAGTCTGCAGGTCAGCCGAAAGTGAAGGCGTAGGCCTGCACTCCGGGATCGAGGAAGCGGATCTGGAAGTTGCGGGCGCCGACCGTGCCGGACTGGCGCACCAGCTGGTAAAGCCTGGTCGCCGTCACCGTGCCGTTGCCGTCGGCATCGATGTCCGAGCCGTGGTCCGGCCCCGGCGCCTTGCCATCGACCGTCACCTGGAAGCGGATCGGTTTGCCGTCGGCGCCGGGCCCCAGGACAAGATGCAGGTCGCGGGCGCTGAAGCGATACGTGATGCCGCCGCCGGCCTCATCAAGCCTCGCCTCATCCTTGCCGACAGTCCAGGTTCCGGACAGGCCCCAGCCGTTGAGGCCGGGTTCGGCGATCGAATAATTCTGCGGCGCGTCGGCCTGCAGTCCCTCGGGCGAGGCAAAATTCGCTGCCTGTTCGTAGCCGAGATAGGTTTCGCCGGAGCGGATATTGCCAAGGTCCGGACCGGCTTCCACGCCCTTGGCATCCGGTGCGACCGCCGTACTTGACGTCATCTGGCCGCCGGCTTCGCGCAGCAGGTCCTGAATGGCTTTTTCGGTCCTGCCATAATTGCCTTCGCCGAAATGGTGGTAGCGGATCTGGCCCTCGGCATCGATGAGATAGCCGGCCGGCCAGTAGCTGTTTTCGAAGGCGCGCCAGATTCTGTAGTCATTGTCGATCGCGACCGGATAGCCGATCTCGAAGTCACTGAGCGCCTTCTTGACGTTGTCGAGCTTCTTCTCGAAGGCAAATTCCGGGGCGTGGACGCCGATCACCACGAGGCCCTGATCGGCGTATTTTTCCGCCCAGGCTTTGACATAGGGGATCGTGCGAATGCAGTTGATGCAGGAATAGGTCCAGAAGTCGACGAGCACCACTTTGCCCCGCAGCTGCTCGGTGGTCAGCGGCTTGGAGTTCAGCCATTCGACGGCGCCGTCGAGCGAGGGCGCATAACCTTCGACGGGCAGATCGCTGCGGAAGGGCTTTTTCGCGTCTGCGATCAGCACGTCGTTGCTGGCGACCTCGGCGGAGGCGCCGGCGGGCTTGGCATGCAGCCTGTCGAGCACGGCCTGCTCCAGCGAGGCGGTGCTCGCATAGGAAAGCCGCGATAGCAGACTGGTGTCGAGGCCGAGGGCGATGACGGCAACGCCAGCGAGTACCGCAGCACCGAGACCTTGGCGAATCCGGTCGCCGAAGCCGAGCGAGCGTTTCATGGCGGCGAATATCCTGCCGCCGACAAGCAGGGCGACCGCGAGCGAAGACGCGGCACCGGCGGCATAGGCGGCCAGCAGGAAGGTGGTCTGCAGGTTGGCGCCCTGCAGGGCGGCGCCTGTGAGAACAAGGCCGAGGATCGGCCCGGCGCAGGGCGCCCAGAGCAAGCCGGTGGCGACGCCCAGGATGAGGGCGCTCTTGACCGTCGGCGCGGCGCGTCCACCGCCGTTGGCGTTCAGGAGATTGTTGCCGAGATCGACGATCGGCCGGGCAAGGGTGCTGGCGAAGCGCGGCGACAGCAGGCTGGCTCCGAAGAGCGCCAGCAGGACGATAGCGGCGAGGCGGCCATATTCATTGGCGCGGATGGCCCAGCTGCCGCCGACCGCGGCCAGCGTGGCGACCAGCGCGAAGGTGGCGGCCATGCCCGCCAGCATCGGCAGCGTGCTCTTGACGAAAGGCTGCCCGGCACGGGCGAAGACGAAGGGGAGGATCGGCAGGATACACGGGCTGAGGATCGTCAGCGCGCCTCCGAGATAGGCAATGATCAGAAGTGTCATCATCGTTTCCTTTGAAACCGATTGATCGGGCTCTGGACGGCGATGGGCCTGAACCAGCAACGACGGGGATATGGCCGGGTCGACGTATCCCGGATGTGTCCGACTTCGCGGGAAAATGTACCGAAGTGTTGCTGATGGGAGATCGCGATACAGAGCGACACAAACCGGGGTCGCAGCAACCGCCAGCGGTGAAAACGGCGCGATTGTATCGGAATGTATCCTGGTGGCCGGAAGCTACATCAGCATTCAATAATGATTGCTCATGACATATCGCTGATACAAGTGGAACGTCTTTTGAGGACGTGATTCATTCGACAGGAGAGACCGATGTCAGAGCAAATCAACCATCACCGCCGCCGCTTCTTCGGCATGACGGCAATCGCCCTTGCGGCCGTCGAATTCGGCGTGGCCGGCACGGCCGTTGCCCAGTCGGCGCTGCCTGCCGTGAAGGCCGGAACCAATACGTCCTTCGAAGCGCTGAAGCGGGTGAATGCCGGGGTGCTCGATATTGGTTATGCCGAGGCGGGCAGGGCGGATGGCCCGGTTGTGCTGCTGCTGCATGGTTGGCCCTATGACATCTACAGTTTCGTCGATGTCGCGCCGCTGCTGGCCTCGGCGGGCTATAGGGTGATTGTGCCTTATCTGCGCGGTTACGGCACTACCCGGTTTCTGGACCAGGCAACGGCGCGCAATGGCCAGCCGTCGGCGCTGGCTGCCGATATGATTGCGCTCATGGATGCGCTCGATATCGAAAAGGCGGTCGTTGCCGGTTATGACTGGGGCGGGCGGACGGCCAACATTATGGCGGCATTGTGGCCGGAGCGCTGCAAGGCCATGGTCTCGGTAAGCGGCTATCTGATCGGCAGCCAGGAGGCCAATTTGAAACCGCTGCCGCCGAAGGCTGAGCTGGCTTGGTGGTATCAGTTCTATTTTGCAACCGAACGTGGACGGCTGGGTTACCAAAGCAATACTCATGATTTCGCAAAGCTCATCTGGCAGACGGCGTCGCCGAAGTGGAATTTCGACGATGCGACTTTCGACAGGTCGGCGGCCGCCTTCGACAATCCCGACCATGTTGCGATCGTCATTCACAATTATCGCTGGCGCCTGGGGCTTGCCGAAGGCGAGGCGAAATACGATGCCTATGAGAAGACGCTCGCCGCATTGCCGATGATCTCCGTGCCGACGATCACCATGGAGGGGGATGCAAACGGTGCGCCGCATCCGGAGCCCTCGGCCTATGCCGGAAAATTCTCCGGCCGATACGAGCATCGCACGATTAGCGGCGGCATCGGTCACAACCTGCCGCAGGAAGCGCCGCAGGCCTTTGCGCAGGCGGTCATCGACGTGGACCGCTTCTGATCGATGAGGCCGGCCGCAGAGCCTCGTTGCTTGGGCCGGCGGAATATGCGTAGGTCGCGTCAGCCGCCTCGATATCGAGGAGGAGGGCGCGGCCGCTTCTATCGGTAAGGGAACAGGAACATATGGATCATGTCGATCACATCCTGGTCGTCGACGACGATCGCGAAATCCGCGAGCTGGTTTCGGGCTATCTGCAGAAGAATGGCCTGAGGACCAGCACTGCTGCGGACGGGCGCCAGATGCGCAACTTTCTCGAAGCCAACGCCGTCGACCTGATCGTGCTCGACGTGATGATGCCGGGCGACGACGGGCTGGTGCTGTGCCGCGAACTGCGCGCCGGCCGGCACAAGGCGATCCCGATCCTGATGCTGACGGCCCGCACCGACGAGATGGACCGGATCCTCGGATTGGAAATGGGCGCCGACGACTATCTCGCCAAGCCCTTTGCCGCGCGCGAGCTGCTCGCCCGCATCAAGGCGGTGCTGCGGCGCACGCGCATGCTGCCGCCCAACCTGCAGATCAGCGAGGCCGGGCAGTTGCTGAGCTTCGGCGACTGGCGGCTCGACACGGTCGCCCGGCATCTTCTCGACAAGGAGGGGACTGCGATCGCACTCAGCGGCGCCGAGTACCGGCTGCTTCGCGTCTTCATCGATCATCCGCAGCGGGTTCTCAATCGCGACCAGCTTCTGAGCCTGACGCAGGGCCGCGATGCCGATCTCTTCGATCGTTCGATCGATCTCCTGGTCAGCCGCCTGCGGCAGCGGCTGGGCGACGATGCGCGAGAACCGACCTACATCAAGACGGTGCGCAGCGAAGGCTATGTATTTTCCGTTCCGGTCGAAATCACGGAGCTGCGCCAATGAGGGCGATCCCATGGTTCTCGGGTTTGATCTGGCCGAGGACGTTGCGGTCGCGAATCTTCTTGATCCTTTTGATCGGTCTCGCCTTTGCCTACGGGCTGTCCTTCAGCGTGCTCTATATGGAGCGCACCATGTCGGCCAAGGCGGTGATGCTCGGCACGCTGGAGAATGATGTCGCAACGTCTATCGCCGTTCTCGACCGGCTTCCGCCGGGCGAGCGCGGCGATCTCCTCGATCGGCTGAGCCGCGGCAATTACCGCTTCGTGCTCGGGCCCGGACTTCCCGGCGTGCCCGACACGTCAAGCAAAGGGGCCGAGATATCGGGCAAGATCGAGGAGGCGATCGGGCATCGCTTTCCGATCAGCATCGAACGGATTCCGGGTGCGGTGAACCGATTGCAGGCGCATCTGACGCTGAGCGACGGAAGCCCGCTGACGATCGACGTCACGCCGAAGGGCGTCATGCCGATCGCAGCATGGCTGCCCTATGTCTTCGTCATCCAGATGCTGCTGCTCATCCTCTGCACCTGGTTCGCGGTTCGCCAGGCGATCCGGCCGCTGGGTGCGCTTGCGGCCGCGGCCGATGCCCTCGACCCCAACAAGGACGGTCCTGCTTTGAGCGAGGCCGGTCCGAGCGAGGTCGCGCATGCGGTGAGGGCATTCAATGCGATGCGGGAGCGGATCGCCCATTACCTCGAAGAGCGCGTGCAGATACTGGCGGCCATCTCGCACGATCTGCAGACGCCGATCACCCGCATGCGGCTGCGCGCCGATATGGCGGAGGATTCACCCGAAAAGGAAAAGCTGGTGCATGATCTCGGCGAGATTCAGCGCCTCGTCCAGGACGGTATAGCCTATGCGCGCAGCGCCCACGGCAGCGGCGAGAAGAATGCCCGCATCGATCTCGCCTCGTTCATCGACAGCATATCCTATGACTATCAGGACACCGGAAAGGCGGTGACCGTCGTCGGGCTGGTTCAGGGCGCCGCCTTGACCAAGCCGCATGCCCTTCGCCGCATCCTGTCGAATTTCATCGACAATGCGTTGAAGTTTGCGGGTGCTGCCGAAATCAGCGTCGAGCACAATGCGGAAAACAATGTCGTCATCACCGTGATGGATCGGGGGCCTGGAATTCCTGAAGACATGCTCGAAGCCGCCATGCAGCCGTTCTTCCGGCTGGAGCAATCCCGCAACCGGGAGACGGGCGGCACGGGTCTTGGTCTTGCGATCGCCCAACAACTGACGGCCAAGATCGGCGGATCGCTCCGGCTCTACAATCGCGCCGGCGGCGGGCTGGCGGCGGAAGTCACCCTTCGGTGATGCTGGCCTGCCGGAAAAAATTCCGACGGTTTGTATGGGATAATGTCCTGGATGCCGGATGCTACGTTTTGTGACATTTCGGCCGATTTCGGAAACATGCCGGATATAACAGTGGGTCAAACCTCACTCCGTTCAACCCGATCGCCTGAGGCGATCCGATCGCGAGTAGCGACCGAGACAAGGAGTGTTTCCATGACCAAGATCGACAAGGTTCTTTATACCGGCAAGACCCGCACCACCGGTGGGCGCGACGGCGCTTCGCAGAGCGATGACGGAGAGCTAAATATCAAGCTCTCGCCGCCCGGCAGCGCGCGGCCGGGCACCAATCCCGAACAGCTTTTCGCCGCCGGCTGGTCGGCCTGCTTCATCGGCGCAATCGGCATAGCCGCAGGCAAGCTGAAGGTCGGGCTTCCGGCGGAGACCGCGGTGAATGCCGAGGTCGATCTCGGATCGACCGACGGCGGGTATTTCCTGCAGGCCCGCCTCAATGTCAGCTTGCCTGGCATCGAAGCGGATGTCGCGAAGGCGCTGGTGGATGAGGCGCACCGGACCTGCCCCTATTCGAAGGCCACGCGCGGCAATATCCATGTCGAATTGATCGTTGTCTGACGGATAGCTACCGATCGGCCTCGCCGATGGAGGTTTTGATGCGATTGATGATCATCTGCATTCTGGGCGCGACGGTCTTCGCCGCGCCCTGCATCTACGACGTAAGCTCGCGGGAGCCTTCGCCGCTCGCCGGCCTTGTGACGGCGGCGTCCACGGTTTCCTCTTCAGGCCATCAGGGAGAAAGACAGTGAAACTCTATCAGAACGAAATTTCCTCGGCGACCTCAAGAGTTCGGATCGCGCTCGCCCTGAAGGGGCTGACGGCCGAGGTGCTGCCGATCTCCATTCTCGGCGAAGAGGCCGAGAGCCGGCAGGCCGGATATCGCAGCGTCAATCCGCAAGGGCTGGTGCCGGCCTTGCTGACGGATGATGGCGTTCTCATCACCCAGTCGCTGGCGATCGTCGAATATCTCGACGAGGTCCAGCCGCAACCGGCCCTGCTGCCCGACACAGCGGAGGGCCGGGCGCTGGCGCGGTCGATCGCCCTGGCGATCGCCGCCGAGATCCATGCGCTGCTGCCGCCGCGGATCGGGCTACATCTCAAAACGACCTTCCAGGCCGATGCCGATGCCATCGCCGGCTGGAGCCGCCATTGGGTTGGCGAGGGAATGGCGGCTGTGGAGACGATGATTGCCGGCCGGAGGCCGGGCGCCTTCGCCGTCGGCGACCGGCCTGGCGTTGCCGATATCTTTCTCTTCCCGCAGGCGATCAGCGCCCGACGCATGGGCTTCGATCTCGCCCGGTGGCCCAATATTGCCGAGATTGTCGGCAGACTCGAGACAATCCCGGCTTTCCAGGAGAACGCGCCGGCGCCGAGACGATGACGCGATGAAGAAGCGGCCGCAAACGATGGCGGCCGCTTCTGTTCTCAGCGGTTGACCCTTGCCTGCAGATGCGCGGGATAACGATCGCCTTTCACCTTGATGGTGGCGAGCGCGCTTTCAATATTGCCGAGATCCTCAACAGTCAGTTCGACCTCGGCGGCTGCGATGTTCTCGTCAAGCCGATGCAGTTTGGTGGTGCCGGGGATCGGTACGATCCAGGGTTTCTGCGCCAGCAGCCAGGCGAGCGCCACCTGGGCCGGGGTGACCTTCTTGTGCGCAGCGATCTCTGCGAGGAGATCGACGAGCACCTTGTTGGCCTTTCGCGCGTCTGCCGAAAACCGCGGAACGATGTTGCGAAAGTCCTTGCTGTCGAAGGTTGTGGTTTCGCTGATCGCGCCGGTGAGGAAGCCCTTGCCGAGCGGACTAAACGGCACGAAGCCGATTCCGAGTTCCTCCAGCACCGGCAAGATCTCTTGCTCGGGCTCGCGCCACCAGAGCGAATATTCGCTCTGCAGCGCCGTCACAGGCTGGACGGCATGGGCGCGGCGGATCGTCTGGGCGCCGGCTTCGGAGAGTCCGAAATGCCGGACCTTGCCTTCCGCGATCAACGCCTTGACCGTGCCGGCGACGTCCTCGATCGGAACATCCGGATCGACGCGATGCTGGTAGAACAGATCGATGACATCGGTCTTCAACCGCTTCAGCGCCTGGTGGGCCACCGCGCGGATCTGTTCCGGGCGGCTGTTCATGCCGCTCTGGCCACCATTGGCATCGAAGTTGAAACCGAATTTTGTGGCGATCACCACCTCGTTGCGAAAGGGGGCGAGCGCCTCTCCCAGAAGCTCTTCATTCTTGTAGGGGCCATAGGCCTCGGCCGTGTCGAAGAAGGTCACGCCGCGTTCGAATGCCCGCTGGATTAGTGCTGTCGCTTCCTGAATACCTGTCGCCGGGCCATAACCGTAACTCAGCCCCATGCAGCCGAGACCGATGGCCGAGACATGAAGTCCGCTCTTTCCAAGCTCACGTTTCTGCATAGAAGTTTCCTTTTCTAACCTTGGTATTGCGTGTCGGTGACATGCTCCAGCCAGTCGACGACCTTGCCATCGAGCTGTTCCTGGATGGCGATATGGGTCATCGCCGTCGTCGGCGATGCGCCGTGCCAATGGCGTTCACCCGGGGCGAACCAGACGACGTCGCCGGCGCGGATCTTCTCGACGGGGCCGCCCTCGCGCTGCACGCGACCGCAACCCGACGTGACGATCAGCGTCTGGCCGAGCGGATGAGTGTGCCAGGCGGTGCGGGCTCCGGGCTCGAAGGTGACGCTGGCGCCGGCCGCACGTGCGGGGCTGGTCACGGCAAACAGCGGGTCGACACGCACGCTGCCGGTAAACCAATCGGCTGGTCCCTTTGCCGAAGGTTGCGAACCACTTCGCTTGATATCCATTCTTGTCTTCCTTTCGATGTCGGGCTTTCGATGTCGGGGTGGACATGTCCACTCGAGTGAAAAGGTATTTAGGGTGTGCGCCTGATCGCGATTAGATGGTATAAACGGCAAGAACCCATGAGAAAGTTTCATAAATGCCGCGCCCCGCCGTCAACGACCTCATCGCCTTCCTCGCCGTTGCACGCGCACAGAGCTTCACAAAGGCGGCGGGTAAGCTGGGTGTGTCGCAATCGGCACTCAGCCACACCATCCGCGGGCTCGAGGAGCGACTTGGACTGCGATTGCTGACACGCACGACCCGCAGCGTCGCGCCGACAGAGGCCGGCGAACGCCTGCTCGTCTCCATCGGACCGCGCCTCGACGAGATCGAGAGCGAGCTGGCCGCCTTAAGCGCGTTTCGGGATAAGCCGGCAGGCACCATTCGCATCAATGCGGGCGAGCATGCGGCCAATGCCGTCCTTTGGCCCGCCTTGGCAAAGCTCCTGCCTGAATATCCCGATATCAATGTCGAAATCATCGTCGACTACGGTCTGACCGACATCGTCGCGGAGCGCTACGATGCGGGGGTGCGGCTTGGAGAACAGGTGGCGAAGGACATGATTGCGGTGCGCATCGGCCCCGACATGCGCATGGCCGTAGTCGGCGCTCCCGCCTATTTCGACACCAGGCCGAAGCCGCTGACGCCGCAGGACCTTACGGATCACAATTGCATCAATCTGCGCCTGCCGACCTATGGCAGCGTTTATGCATGGGAGTTCGAAAAGGACGGGCGCGAGCTCAGAGTTCGGGTCGAAGGGCAATTGGTTTTCAACAATATAGCGCTGCGGCTGAACGCAGTCCTGGCAGGTCTGGGGCTGGCATACATGCCGGAGAACTTGGTCGAGGCGCATCTGGCCGATGGACGACTGGTGCGCGTCCTCGAGGATTGGTGCCTGCCGTTTTCCGGCTACCATCTCTACTATCCGAGCCGCCGGCATACGTCGCCGGCATTTGCCCTCGTCGTCGATGCACTTCGCTATCGAGCATAAGCGCTCGCCGTTTCGCACCGCCCGGACAGGCATCTATCCGAACCACTGGTGATCGGCTCTTGCCGGAAGGGAAATCATGCCTGCCAGTGATTTGACATTCTTTCGTTCGCCGCTAATTCACACTTGAAATTGAAGGAAACAGTGAATGAATACTGCGGCACCTGCCACGAAAGCCCGGACCGGCGTGTCCGGTTTGGATACAGTTCTGGCCGGGGGGCTTTCGCCGGGGCACGTTTTCCTCCTGGAGGGAAATCCGGGAGCTGGCAAAACGACGATTGCGCTGCAGTTCCTGATCGAAGGTGCACGGCTCGGCGAGCAGGGGCTCTACATCACCCTTTCGGAAACCGAGAGCGAACTTCGGGCCGGTGCCGCATCTCACGGCATGGTGATCGATGGCAATATCGAGGTCTTCGAGGTCGTGCCTCCGGAAAGCCTGCTGGATGCCGACCAGCAGCAGAGCCTGCTTTATTCGTCGGATCTTGAACTCGGAGAGACGACAAAGGAAATTTTTGCCGCTTTCGAGCGGATCAAGCCACGTCGCGTGGTTCTCGATAGTCTGTCGGAGATAAGGTTGCTCGCGCAAAGTTCACTGCGCTACCGCCGCCAGATCCTGGCGCTCAAACATTATTTTGCCCGACAGGGCGCGACAGTGCTTCTGCTCGATGATCTGACGTCCGAGGTGCTCGACAAGACAGTGCACAGCGTCGTGCACGGCGTCATCCATCTCGAAGAGATGGCACCGAGCTACGGCTCCGAACGCCGACGTCTGAGGGTCATAAAATATCGCGGACAGGCCTTCCGCGGCGGCTATCACGATTTCATCATCCAGACTGGTGGCGTTATCGTCTTTCCCCGGCTCGTCGCCGCCGAACACAGGTCGAATTACGCCCGTGATCAGATTTCCTGCAATATTCCAGAACTGGACCTTCTTTTAGGAGGTGGCCTTGAGCGAGGTTCCAGTACGCTCATCCTTGGTCCTGCCGGCACCGGCAAAAGCACGTTTTCGTTTCAATTCCTGATGGCTGCGGTTGCGCGCGGCGAGAAAGTGGCGGCCTTCATTTTTGACGAGGAGCTGGGCCTGCTCTTCACGCGGCTGAAGGCGCTCGGAATGGATCTCGAAGCCATGCGAAACGCGGGCTATATTCACATCGAACAGCTCGATGCCGCCGAACTGTCGCCGGGCGAATTCGCCCACCGCGTGCGCAATTGCGTCGACAAGTCGGATGCGAAAACCGTTATCATCGATAGTATCAACGGTTATCAGGCTTCGATGCCGGATGAGAATTCGTTAATTCTTCATATGCATGAGTTGCTGCAATATTTGAACAGGCAAGGCGCCAACACCTTCCTCACCGTTGCCCAGCACGGCTTGGTCGGTGATATGAAGGCGCCCGTCGACGTCACCTATCTCGCCGACACCGTCATTCTGCTGCGCTACTTCGAGGCTGCGGGAAAGGTGCGGCGTGCGGTCTCGGTGATCAAGAAGAGGACCGGCTTTCACGAGGATACCATCCGGGAATATCGTATCGACGGTTCCGGCCTGAGGTTAGGTGATCCTCTCGTGGGGTTCCAGGGCGTGCTTCGCGGCGTTCCCGAATTTGTCACGACCTCAACGCCGCTCCTCGCGACCGATGGCGGGGATAGCGGCAATTCCTAATTCCGGCAAACCGAAAGCATTGATCTACACGCCTGCCGGTCGCGATGCCTGGGTGGCGAGATCGTTGGTCGATGAGGCCGGATTGGCATCGATTGCTGCCACTGACCTGCCTATGTTCGCGTCATTGCTCAGCGATGACATTGCGCTTGGCGTGCTGACGGAAGAGGCCGTTCGCTCAAGCGATCTCAAGCCGATTGCCGCCTGGGTTTCGGCCCAACCGAGCTGGTCGGACCTGCCGTTCATCGTCCTCACTCAACGCGGTGGAGGACCTGAGCGAAATCCCGCCGCTGCTAGGCTTTCCGAGGTTCTTGGCAACGTCACATTCCTGGAAAGGCCGTTCCATGCGACCTCCTTCATCAGCGTTGCCCGGACCGCATTGAAGGGGCGCCTGCGCCAATATGAAGCGCGAGCCCGGCTCGAGGCTCTGGGCGAGGGAGAACGACGGTTGCAGACGGCGCTTGCCGCCGGTCGTCTCGGGGCGTGGGAGCTGGAGCTGTCCTCGATGGCCCTGTCTGCTTCGGCGACCTGCAAAGCGGTCTTCGGCCGAGGGCCGGATGACGATGTCACGCGCGACGATCTGATCGCAAGCATCCACCCCGACGACCGGGATAGTGTGCTGGCACGCCTGCGCCAGACGATCGATACTGGACGCGACTATTCGATCGAGCATAGGACGATCTGGCCGGATGGATCGCTGCATTGGACCGAGGTCCACGCGCAGCTCTATTCCGACAGATATGGTTCCGCCAGGAAACTCGTCGGCGTCTGCTCCGATACCACCGTCCGCAAGACCATCGAGGAAAATCTGAGACGGCTCAATGAGAACCTCGAAGAGCGTGTGAGGGAACGGACCAAAGAGGTCAACGCCGCTCACCAGACCCTGCTCGAGGAAGTCGCCCAGCGTGAAAGAGCCGAGGAGCAGCTTCGCCAATCGCAGAAGATGGAGGCGATCGGCCAACTGACCGGCGGCGTCGCACACGATTTCAACAATCTGCTGATGGTCGTTCTCGGAAATCTGGAGTTGCTCGGCAAGCATGTTGCCGGAGATGGCAAGGCGACGCGCCTAGTCGACGGGGCGATTCAGGGCGCGCGGCGCGGGGCGGCGCTGACGCAGCGGCTGCTGGCTTTTGCCCGACAGCAGGATCTGCAGGTCAAGCCCGTCGATCTGGCCGAGCTGGTCTCCGGCATGAACGACCTGTTGCGGCGTTCGGTCGGACCCTCGATCAGCATCGAAACCAACCTGCCGGCGACGCTGCCGCCGGCGCTGGTCGATGCGAACCAACTGGAATTGGCGCTACTCAATCTTGCGGTCAATGCCCGCGATGCGATGCCGGATGGCGGGACGCTGTCCATATCGCTGCGTGATGCGCAGGTGGCCGGCGATGACGGCATTCTCGACAAGGGCGCCTATCTGGTGTTGGCGGTGGCCGACAGCGGCACCGGCATGGACGCGGAGACGCTGAAGAAGGCAATAGATCCGTTTTTCTCGACCAAGGAACTCGGAAAAGGCACGGGCCTCGGCTTATCGATGATCCACGGACTTTCCGTTCAGCTGAATGGCGCACTTCGGCTGACAAGCGAACTTGGAGTCGGAACGACCGCTGAATTGTGGCTTCCGGCGACCGAACGGCGCCCCGAGCGGGCGATCGAAGCCGAACTGCCCGTTCCCCAAGCTGCATCCAGACTTAAGATCCTGCTCGTCGATGACGATGCTTTGATCGCCATGAGTTCGGTCGACATGCTTGAAGATCTTGGCCACGAGGTCGTCGAAGCAAACTCCGGCGCGCAGGCGCTGGAACTGATCAGCAGCGGTCAGCATTTCGACCTTGTCATAACCGACTATTCGATGCCTGGTATGACCGGCGCACAGCTTGCCCGGGCCGCACGGGACATTCATCCGGCGTTGCCGATCGTGCTGGCGACAGGTTACGCCGATCTTCCTGCCGGCACCGATATAGATCTTCCGAGATTGGCAAAGCCCTATGATCAGTCTCAACTCGCCAAGGAAATCGCCAAGGCGATGGCAAGCGAAACGGCTCCGCTTCTTAGATCCGGCGGCGACGCAGGTGGTTCAAAGCTTCGCCTGTCCAAGGCCAACGGTGCCGGCGATGAAATCGGCGATGGCGCCTGTGTCGTCTAGATCGAAGACCGGCAGGGCTGTATCCGTAACGGCGTGATCGGCGGCGATGGCCCAGATATGGGGATCGCTCGACGCCAGCGGCTGGCGATTGGCGGCTTCCAGCCGGCGGGCCTCGATCTTCGGGATCGGCTCGCGCTTGTAGCCTTCGATCAGCACGAGATCGCAGGGCGCAAGACGCGCAAGGATCTCCTCGAATTCCGGTTCGGGCGCGCCGCGCAGCTCATGCATGATGGCGTAGCGGGTGCCGGAGACGATGGTGACCTCATGGGCGCCGGCCTCGCGGTGGCGGTAGCTGTCGGCGCCGACCTTGTCGATATCGAAATCATGATGGGCATGCTTGATCGTCGAGATCCGGTAGCCACGGCGGGTGAATTCCGTCACCAGCCGGACGGCGAGCCCCGTCTTGCCCGAGTTCTTCCAGCCGGCGATGCCGAAGATTTTGGGTGCGGTCATGCGCGAAGGGCCTCCAGCCAGCGTTCGGCTTCGACGAGATCATCCGGCGTGTTGATGTTGAAGAAAGGATCGAGCAGGCTGGCGCGGGTCGGATGCAGCGGAAATGATACTTCCGTAACGTCATGCCGTGACAGGAAGTCACGCACGCGGCGCTTTTCGTCGGTGACGATCCAGGCTTCGAGGTCGGCGGCGAGTATCGCCGGCCAGAGCCCAAAGACGGGATGGCTGCGGCCCTCGGAGGCGGCGATGGCGATCTGCGACGGGCGCTCGAGCGCTGCCGCCAGCCGGGCGACGAGATCGGCCGGGAAGAACGGGCAATCCACCGAGACGGTGACGACATGGGTGATCCCGGGAAGGCCGGCAGCATAGACCATCGCCGCATGGATGCCGGCCAATGGCCCGGCCTTGCCGGGAAAATGGTCGGGGACCGCAGGCACATCCTCGGCGGTGGCATCGGCATTGACGGCAACAGAGAGGACTTGCTGCGAGAGGCGGGTCAGGACATGTCGGAGCAGGCTTTCGGCCCCGAGCATTGCGCCCGCCTTGTCGCTGCCCATTCGCTGCGAGCGGCCGCCGGCCAGCACGACGCCTGCTATATCGGATCTGCCGAGCGAGAATTCAGTCATCATCCTACCTCAAACCGGTGAGCGCGGCGCAGATTCCTGCGCGATCGGCGGCACGCGGCGCTTGGCTTCACGATAGAACGTATAGAGGCCAGAAGCGATGACGATCGCAGCACCCACAAGCATCCAGCTGTCAGGCACTTCGGCAAAGAAGAAGAAGCCGAGCAGCGAGGAAAAGATGAGGCTCGTATAGCGAAACGGCGCGACGAAGGAAATTTCGCCGGTGCGCATGGCGAGGATGACCGACTGGTAGCCAACGAGCACAAGCACCGAGGCAAGCAGAAGATGACCGAGCGACGTGGCGCTGACCGGTTGCCAGCCGCCGAGCACCGGGATGAGCAAAGCGCCGAAAAAGGAGATGGAGATGGCGGTGATGACGGTGATCATCAGCGAGGGAATCTCCGGATCGATCGAGCGGGTGGCGAGATCGCGGCCGGCCGTCGTCAGCACCGCGCCGACGCAGAGCAGGGCGGCAGCGGTGAATCCTTCCGGACCTGGGCGAATGATGATCATCACGCCGACCAGGCCGACAAGGATCGCCGACCAGCGCCGCCAGCCGACGGGCTCATTGAAGAAAAGCGCAGCGCCGAAGGTGACGACCAGCGGCAGCGACTGCAGGATCGCCGAGGCATTGGCGATCGGCATCATGCCGAGCGCGGTGATATAAGTGACGGCGGAGAACATCTCGCAGACGATGCGGAGGATGATGATCGGCTTCAGCACGACGCGCCAGGAGCGCAGAGCGCCCATTTTCCAGGCGATCAGATAGACGAGCAAGCTGGTGAAGAGGCCGCGCAGGCACATGATTTCGCCGGCGTTCATGGAGGCGATCACCGATTTGGAGAGAGCGTCGCTCGCGGAAAACCCGGCCATCGCCATGCTCATATAGATGGCGCCCTCAGTATTGCGTGACCGCGGCATGAAGAGATTCCCTTACGTGTGCGTCCCTTCTTAATCGGGAAGAACAATCAAGGGAATCGGATGAATGTCACACGCTGGATAAATCGATGGTGCAGCGCACAATGGCGCTGACGCTGCGGCAGCTGCGTATGTGGAAAGTCCGGCAAGGCGGCGTTTTGCAACGCGAATTTCGATATTCCGATGCGGCGTCGAGGCTTTTGTCCGCTGCTGCGAGGGGCTGATCGTTGGCCGAAAGCATCGGCTGTCGGCGGTTTTCGTTTGTCCGCGCGGGAAACGGGTGGCTGCATCGCCCGATGTTTGAGATTCCGGATGCCTCGACAATTGAGGAGAAACGGACATGAGACTTCTGAACGACAAGGTCGCGATCATCACCGGCGCAAGCTCCGGCATTGGCCGCGCCGCGGCGAAACTCTTTGCACGGGAGGGCGCCAAGCTCGTGGTCACCGGAAGGCGACAAGAGGCGCTCGACGCCGTCGTCGCCGAAATCGAGGCGGAGGGTGGGCAGGCCGTCGCAATATCGGGCGACATCAGGGACGAGGGGCTGCAGGCCAGGCTTAGTGAAACGGCTGTCTCCCGCTTCGGCGGACTCGACATCGGTTTCAACAATGCCGGCATTCTCGGCGAGATGGGGCCGGTGGCGGAACTGTCGCCGGAGGGCTGGCGCGAGACGATCGAGACCAATCTCACCGCGGCCTTCGTCGGCGCCAAATACCAGTCGGCAGCGATGGGAAAAGGCGGCGGATCGCTGATCTTCACCTCCACCTTCGTCGGCCACACCGCCGGCATGCCGGGCATGGCCGCCTATGCGGCGAGCAAGGCGGGGTTGATCGGCTTCGTTCAGGTGCTCGCCGCCGAACTCGGCCGGCGGAACATCCGCGTCAACGCCCTGCTGCCCGGCGGCACTGACACGCCGGCCAGCATCACCAACGCGCCTGACGCGACCGAGGAACTGCTCGCCTTCGTCGAGGGGCTGCATGCGCTGAAGCGCATGGCGCAGCCGGAAGAGATCGCCAATGCGGCGCTCTTCCTTGCGTCTGATCTGTCGAGCTTCGTGACGGGGACGGCGATGCTCGCCGATGGTGGGGTTTCGATCAGCCGGACGTAGGATGGGCGAGGGCGGGATCGGCAGCCTATGGCCGCGGACCTGTTGAAATCCATCCGCCACCGATGGCCATGCGCCGCGGGGCTATTGTCGCAACCAGAGACGAATCGTCCTTTAAGCGGCATCGAAACGCGCGGCCGAGCGTGCAATTCATTTGGCGCCGCCAATTCGCGAGAAAGCGGCCAGAACAGTGCGCTCGGACTGCATCAGATACGCCTCAAGTGCCGCGGAGGCTTCGGCCGTCATCCCTGCCTCAAGCTTTTCAAGGATTGCCGCATTAAGATCGACGTAGGGAGCGTGCAACAGCTCGGGATCGGAGAGCAGGCCGAAGCTGAGGCGCAGCTCTGCGGCGATCTGCGCATAGAAGGTGTTCAGACGGTGACTGTCGGCGAGATCTACGATCGCCGCGTGAAAGACCATGTTCTCACTGCCGACCATACCCCAATCCTTGGCCTCGCGCGCGAGCTTGGCACGCGTGACTGCCGCGCGCATTCGTGCCACCGCCGGATGGTTGGGATACGCCTTGGCGAGCGCCTGGCATTCGATCACACGGCGCACGCGATAGATGTCGATGATCGAGGCCATACTGGGTGTGGCGACAAAAACGCCGCGATTGGGCTCGTGCCGCAAGAGCCCTTCTTTTGTCAGAAGCCGGAATGCCTCACGCAAAGAGTTGCGCGACACATCCAGACCGGCACTTAGCGCTGTCTCGGAAAGGCGCTGGCCCGGCTTCAATTCGCCAGCAATCAGTTTGTCGCGGATTTCCTCCGCCAGGCGCGGCGCGAGCGCCGATGTGATATTTTGTTCGACCATCAAATCCCCTAATGCACAGACACGAGTGAAACCTCCGCGCCCTTGCGCACCGGTATAGCGGTTTGCATCTCCGGGAGCCATAAGAGGAGTGGCTTGACCACGCGGACTGGGGCAACGCCAGACGCCGTACATGGCCCCTCGGGCAGACAGAAAGTGAAAGCCCCCGCAACCCGTTCCTTATCGTTGATGCACGAAAGGAGGCAAGAGCCACTTCGGATGTGGCCGGAACTTGCAACAATAAAGGACACCTGGTCCAAGTGCGTTTGTTGCGGCCGAATTGCAGTTATTTGGTAGAACGATACAGCAAAATCGTTGAACAATCTTGACAGAATTGTAAAACGTGTCACCGTGATGCTGTCAACAAACCTAGGCAGCCCGCCGAGATCTCGGCGTCGGCCTGCACATAAGGAGGGGTTCATGGAACAGTCAGCAATTTCAATGACAACCGTTGCGCCGGCGCGGATGTCGGCCAAGTCGCGCCGCGCTGCGCTCGTGGCGGCCATCTTCCTGATGGCCACGTCTGCCATCGGTCCGGGCTTCATCACCCAGACGGCGACGTTCACAACAAAACTCGGTGCGGCCTTCGCCTTCGCGATCCTCGCCTCTATCCTGATCGATTTCGTCGTTCAGCTGAATATCTGGCGGATCGTCACGCTGACGAAGATGCGGGCTTCCGACCTCGCCAACGCCGCCCTCCCGGGCTCCGGCTATCTGCTCGCAATTCTCGTCATCGTCGGCGGATTATTCTTCAACATCGGCAACATCGGCGGCACAGGCCTCGGCATCAATGCGATGATCGGCCTTGATCCGAAGCTTGGCGGGGCGATCAGCGCGCTGCTTTCGATCGGCATCTTCCTGTCGAAGCGTGCCGGCATGGCGATCGATCGCTTCATTGTCCTGGCCGGTATCCTGATGATCGCCTTGACGGTCTATGTTGCCTTCGCATCGGCGCCGCCGGTTGGCGACGCGCTGTTCCAGACCTTTCTGCCGTCCACCATCGATTTCGCTACCATCACCACCATCGTCGGCGGCACGGTCGGGGGCTATATCACCTATTCCGGCGCCCACCGACTGCTCGACAAGGGCACGGTTGGCATCGAGAATCTCGGTGCGGTCAACCGTGCAGCGCTGATGGGCATCGCTGTCACCGGCCTCATGCGCTACGTGCTTTTCCTGGCCGTCCTCGGCGTGGTTGCGGGCGGAGCCGTCATCGATGTTTCCGGCGCGGGTGCGAATCCGGCTGCCCAGGCTTTCCAGGCCGCCACTGGCAACATTGGCCTGCGCATCTTCGGCGTCATCTTCTGGGCTGCTGCGATCACCTCAGTCATCGGTGCCGCTTACACGTCGGTCTCGTTCGTCACGATTTTCAAGAGAGACATCACCGAACGGGCCCGCAGCATCGCGACTGTCATCTTCATTGCCGTGTCGCTGTTCTTCTACGTGATCATCACCACGCCGCCGGCACAGATGCTGGTCTTCGTCGGGGGGCTGAACGGCCTGATTCTGCCGATCGGCCTGTCGATCTTCATTTATGCGGCCTGGGCCCGGTCCGACCTGATGGGAGGCTATCGCTATCCGCGTTGGCTGCTGGTGCTCGGCGTACTGGTCTGCGCACTGACCTGGTACATGGGCTACAAGTCGATCGGCCCGATCTTCGCGCTGCTTGCCGCGTAACGCGGGACGAGGAGGGCGCGGGCGCCTTTGCGCCCGGGCCCCGCTCTGACTTTTTGAATCAATCACGCTTTCGGTTCCGGACAGCCCGGCCTACATCGTTCGTGATTCACAGGGAGATCTGACATGACTGCCATCGATCTGAACAGCGATCTCGGCGAAAGCTACGGCGCCTGGGGCATGGGCGACGACGCGGCTATGCTGGCCATCGTCTCCAGCGCCAATATCGCCTGCGGCTTCCATGCCGGCGATCCGCTCGGCATTCTGAAGACTGTCAAAGCCGCCGCTGAAAGGGGCGTTTCGGTCGGAGCCCATGTTTCCTATCCCGACCGAGTCGGCTTCGGACGGCGCGACATGGGCGTCACCAGCCCGGAACTGACCGCCGACGTCATTTATCAGATCGGCGCGCTGAAAGGCGTCGCCGCTGCTGCGGGCGTCGTAGTCGGCTACGTTAAGCCGCACGGCGCGCTCTACAACCGCATTGCCCACGATCCAATACAGGGCCAGGCGGTGATCGACGGCATCAAGGCGATCGATCCGGACCTGGTTCTAATGGGCCTGGCCGGAGCACCCATCCTCAAACTCGCGCACAAATCCGGCCTCAAGACCGTGGCCGAGGCCTTCGCCGACCGCGCCTATACGGCCGGCGGGGAACTCGTTTCGCGTCGTGAACCGGGCGCGGTTCTGCACGACACAACCGTGATCGCCCGTCGCATGCTGCAACTTGCTCACGAGGGTACGATCGAAGCGATCGACGGCTCGACCATCAAGGTCGATGCTCAGTCGATCTGCGTCCATGGCGACAGCCCCGGTGCGGTCGCGATCGCCCAGGCGATTCGTCAGGCCTTTGAGACCGACGGGATCACCGTTCGCTCGTTCCTGGCGGCGTGAGCAAACATTTGGAGGAAACCATGATTGCGATTGAGAAACTTGGTCACATCGATGCCGAAGCGGCGCGCCTCGCGCGCCGGCGCTATCGGGCCGGTAATGCCGAGCCGACGTCGGGTGTGGCGCCGGGATTTACCCAGGCAAACATGATCGTCCTGCCGCGCGACTGGGCCTTCGATTTCCTGCTCTTTGCGCAGCGCAATCCGAAGGCCTGCCCATTGCTCGACGTTTCCGATCCCGGCTCGCACATGACGCTTCTGGCTCCGGGGGCCGATCTTCGCACGGATCTGCCGCTCTATCGCATCTGGCGCGACGGCAAGCTCGCCGAGGAAATCGCGGATGCGACGACGGCCTGGGCGGAACGCCCCGACCTCGTCAGCTTCCTCATCGGATGCAGCTTCACCTTCGAAACGTCGATGGCCGAGGCGGGCATCGAGATCCGGCATATCACCGACAAGTCGAACGTTCCGATGTATCTGACCAACCGCGCCTGCCGCCCGGCAGGCCGGCTGCGCGGCAACCTGGTCGTATCGATGAGGCCGATCAAGGCGAGCCGCGTCGCCGATGCCGCGACCATCTCCGGTCGCTTCCCGGCGGTGCACGGCGCACCTGTCCATATCGGCGCGCCGGAAGAAATCGGCATCCGAGACCTGTCGAAGCCGGAATTCGGCGAGCCGGTGCGTATCGAGCCTGGTGAAATCCCGGTGTTCTGGGCCTGCGGCGTGACCCCGCAGGCCGCCGTGATGGCATCCGGCGTGCCCTTTGCCATCACCCATGCGCCGGGGCATATGTTCATCACCGACATTCCCGACACCGCCTATCACGCCTGAGGATCCGATGCGCTTCCTGCCCGTCAACCTGACGACCCTTCTGGTCGAACTCGACGATCTCGACCAGACGCTGGCGCTGTTTGCTTCGCTCGAAACCGATCCGGTGGAGGGCATCGAAGAGATAGTGCCGGCCGCACGCACGCTGATGATCGGCTTTCGCGCAGAAAGGCTCACCGCGGAACGGCTTGCCGGCGAGATCGCCACCCGCGACCTTTCGGCCCGCATCGCGCCGTCCGACCAGCTCGTCGAAATCCCGGTTCACTATGACGGCGAAGACCTTGCCGATGTGGCGCAACTGACCGGTCTGTCAGTCGAAGAGGTCATCCGTCGTCACACCGAGAGCACCTTCACCGTCGCCTTCTGCGGCTTTGCCCCCGGTTTCGGTTATCTTGTCGGTGGTGATCCCGCGCTGCATGTGCCGCGGCGCCAAAGCCCGCGGACTCGGATTCCGGCGGGATCGGTCGCTCTTGCTGGCGCCTTTTCCGGCGTCTATCCGCAGGCAAGTCCCGGCGGCTGGCAGATCATCGGCACGACGTTGGAAAAAATGTGGGACCTGTCGCGCGATCCGCCGGCCTTGTTCCAGCCCGGCTACCGGGTGCGCTTCTTCGATCTCGAAAAGCGGACGGTTGCGATTTCCACTCTGGCGACGAAGGTCGCAGATGCGGGCCCGGCCGAGGTCTCCGGCGGGGCTGTCACACTAAAGGTCCTGGCCGCACCCATGCCGGCACTGTTTCAGGATCTCGGCCGCTTCGGCAAGACCGGCCAGGGCGTGTCCTCCTCAGGCGCGCTCGATCGACGGGCACTCAAGGCGGCCAACCGTGTGGTCGGCAATGCTGCCGGCACCCCGTGCCTCGAAATCACCCTCGGCGGATTTTCTTTCGAGGCGTCGGGCCGGACGGTGATGGCACTGACCGGCGCGCCCTGTCCGATATCGATCCGCGATGCCTCAGGGCGCACCATTGCCGCCGAAACCTATCGGCCCATCTCGCTGGAGCCCGGCGATGTGGTGACGCTCGGCCATGCGCCGCGCGGCATGCGAAGCTATTTGTCGATCCGCGGCGGTCTCACTGTCGAGCCGGTGCTCGGCAGCGCCTCGACCGATACGCTTGCCTTCATCGGCCCGGACCCGGTCACGGCAGGGACGATCTTGACACTGCAAACGGCGACGCAGTCTCTCGGCAGCGTATCGCTTTCCGAAGCGCCGGCCTTCGCGTTTCCGGCTTCCGGCGAGATCGTGACGCTCGACGTGATCATGGGACCGCGCAGCGACTGGTTTACCGAGGCCGCCATCACCAGTTTCTCGGGTCAACTCTGGCAGGTGACCCCGCAGTCCAACCGTGTCGGTATCCGTCTTTCCGGCGACATCGCCATCGAGCGTAAGGACAAGACGGAGCTGCCGAGCGAGGGAACCGCAACCGGCGCGATCCAGGTGCCGCATAGCGGCCAGCCGGTGCTTTTCCTTGCGGACCATCCGTTGACCGGCGGTTACCCGGTCATCGGCACGGTCGCCGAATATCATCTCGATCTTGCCGGGCAGATCCCGGTCAATGCCCAGATACGCTTCCGGCCCGTGACGAGGTTTGCCGATGTTCGGCCGCACGTGCCCGACACCAAAGCCCGGCCGCCAAGAAATAAGTGAGGAGACATCCATGCAGAAAGTCCTGATCGCCAACCGAGGCGAGATTGCGGTGCGCATCATCCGGGCTTGTCGCGACCACGGCCTGCAATCGGTCGCCGTCTATGCCGATCCGGACATGGATGCGCTCTTCGTCAAGCTGGCGGACGAAGCCTACGGGCTCTCCGGCAGCCGTCCGGCGGAAACCTATCTCGATATCGACAAGCTGATCGACATTGCCAAACGTTCGGGCGCCGACGCCGTTCATCCCGGCTACGGGTTCCTGTCCGAGCGTGCGGAGTTCGCCCGAGCCGTCATCGATGCAGGCCTCATCTGGATCGGACCGGATCCGCATGTCATCGAAGCCCTTGGCGACAAGGTCGAGGCCCGGCGCATTGCGCTGAGTGTCGGTGCGCCTCTCGTCGCTGGCAGTGACGGTCCGGTCGAGACCGCTGCGGAAGTCACCGCCTTTGCTGAAAAACACGGTCTGCCCGTTGCCATCAAGGCGGCGCATGGGGGCGGCGGACGCGGCCTGAAGGTCGCCTGGAAGATGGAGGAGGTGGCGGAACTCTACGAATCCGCCGTGCGTGAGGCCAAGGCCGCCTTCGGCCGCGGCGAGTGTTTCCTCGAACGCTTCCTCGATCGTCCGCGCCACATCGAGGCGCAGGTGCTGGCTGACAAACATGGCAATGTGCTGGTTCTCGGCACCCGTGACTGCTCGCTACAGCGGCGCAACCAGAAGCTCGTCGAGGAGGCGCCGGCACCGTTTCTTTCCGACGCTCAGCGCCAGTCGATCCACGACGCCGCGAAGAAGATCTGTGCGGCGGCCGGCTACTCGGGGGCGGGAACGGTCGAGTTCCTGCTCGGTGTCGACGGTACGATCTCCTTCCTCGAAGTGAACACGCGCCTTCAGGTCGAGCATCCGGTAACCGAGGAGACGACCGGCATCGATCTCGTGATCGAGCAGTTCCGCATCGCCGATGGCCTGCCGTTGCGCGTCACCGAAACGCCTGCCCCGCGTGGCCACTCGATCGAGTTCCGTATCAACGCCGAAGATCCCGGCCGTGGCTTCTTGCCGACACCCGGCGCGATCACGGCTTTCGACGCGCCCTCCGGTCCCGGCATCCGTCTCGACACCGGTGTCGGCGTGGGCTCGACCGTTCCCGGCACCTTCGATTCGCTGATGGCGAAGCTGATCGTCACGGGCAGTACCCGTGAGGAGGCGTTGAGCCGCGCCCGCCGTGCCCTCAAGGAGTTCAGGATCGAGGGCGTCGCAACGGTCCTTCCCTTCCACCGCGCCGCGATCGAGACAGAAGAATTCATCGGCGAGACAGGATTCAAGGTGCACACGCGCTGGATCGAGACCGGCTTCGCCGATCGGCTTTCGGCCGTCGCCCGGCCCGAGCCGGTTGCCGATGGCCACCTGATCCGCACCCACGTCGAGATCGATGGCAAGCGACATGAACTCGGCATTCCCGCGGCGCTCCTTGCCGGTCTCGGCGGACTTGCAGGCGCGGGTAGTGGAGGTGCGACAGCGGCAAGGACCGACGACGCGGCGACCATAACCGCACCGATTTCCGGCACGCTGCAGGCGTTCAAGGTCGAAGATGGCGCGGAGGTTGTTGCCGGTGATCTCATCGCCGTCATGGAGGCGATGAAGATGGAAACCCAGGTCACGGCATCGCGGGCAGGCAAGATTCGGATCAAGGTAGAAGTTGGCGGATATCTTCAGGCGGGAGCGGAAATCGCCCGCTTCGAGGAGCCGGTGTCCTCCGCTCCACCTACGACATGATCAACCCGCCGTCGACATTGATGGTCTGGCCGGTGATATAAGCCGCGTCGTCGCTGGCCAGGAAGGCGACCAGGCCGGCGACATCTTCTCCTGCTCCAGCCCTTTTCATCGGGATGCCCTCGACCCATTCCTTCATCAATTCGCCAGGGGCGTAATTGCCGAGCAGTTTTCCCCAAGCCTGGTCGTTATAGGCCCACATGTCGGTTTCGATGATGCCGGGGCAGAAGGCGTTGACGGTGATGTTTTCGGTCGCGACTTCCTTGGCCAGGCTCTGGGTGATGCCGACGACACCCATTTTCGAGGCGGCATAATGCGGCGTAAAAATGAAGCCGTCGCGGGCCTGGCCGGAGGCGGTGTTGATGATGCGGCCGCCGCGGTTGTGCTTGCGCATGCGCGATATCGCCTCTTGAGCGCAGAGGAAGACGCCCTTGGTGTTGACGGCCATGACCTTGTCCCACTCGTTCTCGGTCAAGTCCTCGACGCGGGCGATGGTGATGACGCCGGCATTCTGGATCGAGACGTCGACAGAGCCGAATTCCGTCTCGGCCGCATCGTAGAGGGCGATGACGCTTGTTTTGTCGGTAACGTCGCCGATGAAGGAGATTGCCTTGCCGCCTTCGGCCCGGATCTGCTCGGCAACGCCGTGGACCAGATCCTCGTTGGCCGAAACGACAAGGTTGGCGCCTTCGCGGGCAAAACGCCTGGCGATGGCCGCGCCGATGCCGCGGCTGCCTCCGGTAATGACGACAGTCTTTTGCTCAAAGCGTTTCATGCTCTTTCCTTCCGGGTATCGTCGATAAACAGCAAATCTGGATGCCTGCCTTACGGTCATTGTTGAAGCTCAAGCGGCTGCGACAGCCGTTCGATCAGCGCGAAGGGCGGGCAGGCGGCGATATCGCGCGCCGTCTGGCCCGTTGCTCCCTTCAGCGCCTCGGTCTCAGCCAGGGAGGAAGCGAGACCGGTTCACTTTCTGTTGCCGGCAATGCGTCTTCTTATCCATCACCAGCAGCAGAAACCGCCGTCGACGAGAAGATCGACGCCGGTGACGAAACTTGCCGCAGTCGACAGAAGGAACACCGCCGGACCGACCATCTCGTCGACCGCTGCCATGCGCTGCATCGGCGTCTGCTCTTCGAAGAGCTTGGTCTGATGAACCATCTCCGGACGGGTGTTCATGGGCGTCGCCGTGTATCCGGGGGAAATGGTGTTGACGCGAATGCCGCGGTCGACCCATTCCATCGCCATAGACTTCGACATATGGATCACGCCCGCCTTAGAGGCGTTGTAATGCGCCTGGTTCAGCCCCCGGTTGACGATCACACCCGACATGGAAGCAATGTTGACGATGGAGCCGCGTCCATTCTTCAGCATGGCGCGAGCCTCGGCCTGGCAGGAAAGGAAGATGCCTTTCAGGTTGATATCCATCAACGTCTGATATTGATCCTCCTCCATCTCCTCCGCCGGGTTCGCGTTGGCGATGCCTGCCGCGTTGACGGCAAGCGTCAAGGCGCCGAGATCGGCTTCGGTACGTGCGACTGCATCTCCAAGGGAAGATTTGTTCGTAACATCAGCCGCGATCTGGATCGAGCGGCGGCCGGCGACGCTGATATGTTCAGCCGTCCTGGCCAATCCGTCGTCGGTCCGACGGTCGAGCAGGGCCACGTCGGCGCCGCATTGCGCAAGCCCGATGGCAATGCGCTGCCCGATGCCGCTTCCGGCCCCGGTGACGATGGCAACCTGGCCGCTGAGATCGAAAAGCTTCGGGGCGTTCAGAGTGATGTCGGACACCGCTCTTCCTTTCTCTATCTGTTTAGATGGTAGCTAGCTCCATGACCGAGACGTCATTTGCCTGGCCACGATCGAGGATCCCCGCCTGCTTGCCTTGGGCAAGCACGAGAATGCGGTTGGAGACTCCGAGAACTTCCTCGAGGTCCGAGCTTACGACGATGACCGCCACGCCCTGTTTGGCAAGATTGACGATGATGTCGTAGATGCCTGCGCGAGCGCCGACATCGATGCCTCTCGTCGGTTCGTCGAGCACGACGACTTTGGGATCACGCATGAGCCACTTCGCGATCACGACCTTCTGCTGGTTGCCGCCCGAAAGGTCGGAGGCGTACTGCTCCGCACGGCCCTTGACGCCGAACTTGGCAACTGCCTTTTGCGCAAACGAGCGCTTGACGCTCGGCGTAATCCAACCGCCGCCCAGTTTGTCGAGATTGGCGTAGATAATGTTCTCGCTGATCCGGTGCCCGACCACCAGGCCCTGTTCCTTGCGGTCTTCCGGAACCATCACGATGCCCTTGGCGATCGCGTCCGCCGGATCGCGCAGCCTGAGTTCCTCGCCTTCCAGCTTGATCGAACCGGCACTGATCGGATCTGCGCCCGAAATCGCACGCACCAGTTCGGTGCGGCCGGCGCCGACCAAGCCGGCTATTCCGAGAATTTCACCGGCCCGCACCTCGAAGGTAACGTCTCGGAACGAGTTGTCGGGCGAGCTCAGCCCGGACACCTGCAGGACTGGACGGTCTGTCGGAACGGGCAGGGTGGGGAACAAGCGGTCAAGCGGGCGTCCGACCATGCTCTCGACAATCGTTCGCACCGGGGTCGCGCTGTCCGAGAATTCCTGCACCCGCTCCCCGTCGCGAAGAACGACGATCCGGTTGGTTATCTGCTTGATCTCTTCCATGCGGTGGGAAATGTAGACGATGCCTACGCCTTCCGAGCGAAGCTTGCGAACCTGTTCGAAGAGGGCTTCCGTCTCCGCGCCGCCAAGCGCGGCTGTCGGCTCATCGAGGATCAAGAGCTTTGCGTCGAGAGCCAGCGCCTTGGCGATCTCGATGAGCTGCTGATTTGCTGTGGAAAGGCCGGCGACCGTTCGCGTTGCCGGGATGTGAAGGTTCAAGCGAGCGAGCTGGTCCTGGGCTCGGCGAACCATCTGGGCACGGTCGACGACGCCGTTCTTCATTGGCCAGCGTCCGATGAAGACGTTTTCGGCGATCGACAGCTGCGGCAGAAGCTGCAGTTCCTGATGGATCAGCACAACGCCCTTGTCGATCGCTTCCCTGGGGGTGGCCGGGGCATAAGGCTGCCCCAGCCATGTCATTGATCCTTCGGACGGTGTGCGTGACCCGGCGATGATCCCCGACAGGGTCGACTTGCCCGCTCCGTTTTCGCCGAGAAGTGCAACCACTTCGCCAGGATAAACGTCCAAGCTGACATCCTTCAGCACCTGGAGCGGCCCGTACCACTTGGATATGCCCCTCAGGGAAAGAACCGGATCTGTCATTGGCACACCTCCTCAAGACCTCGACTTCATTACGGGTGGTTGGCGATGAAGCCTGCCACGTTTTCCTTGGTTGTCAGCGTGGCATCGAGGAGCTGGACCGGGGGCACTTTTTCTCCGGCGACAAGCTTGGCGGCATTTTCAACCGCGTCACGGCCCATCTTCTGCGTCTGCTGTGTCGCAGTGACGTTGAAGACGCCCTTGCTGAGGGCTTCGAGAGCTGCAGTGTCGCCATCGAAGCCGCCAACGACGATCTTCTGCGACGGATTGGCGACCTTGATCGCCTGCGCGGCGCCAAGTGCGAGACCGTCGGCCTGGGCGAACACGATCGAAACGTCGGGGTTTGCCTGCAGCATGTTCTGCATGATCTGGAAGCCTTCGTCCTGGCTCCAGATGTTGGAGAACTGCTCAGCGACAACCTTCACGTCAGGATAGGCCTTGAGGGATTCAGCGCAGCCCTTAGAGCGATCGACTTCCGGCGTCGTGCCCTTCTGGCCGTGGATGATGACCATCTTCCCCTTGCCGCCGGCTTCCTTCAGAATGTAGTCGCATACTGCCTTGGCAGAGGCGACGGAATCCGTTGCGAGGAAGGTGTCGCCCGGTGCACCCTCGGCGTTGCGGTCGACGTTGACAACCGGGATGCCGGCGCTCTTGGCCAGCTTGACCGGAACGGTCGCAGCGGCCGCACCGGCCGGAATGTAGATCAGCGCGTCGATTTTCTGGGTCAGAAGATCCTGGATCTGGTTGACCTGCGTCGGTCCGTCGCCTTTTGCGTCGACCGTGATGACTTCGATGCCGCGCTTCTTGGCTTCGGCCTCGACCGATTGCTTGATCTGGTTGAAGAAGTTTGCCTGAAGATTGGCAACGGCCAGGCCGAGCTTCTTCAGTTCCGCAGCGTGTACGGGACCGAGCATGAGGCCCAGCAGGGCGGCAGACGCGAGCATGGTGCGCGCTATTTTCATTGTATTTCCTCCGTTGTTTGATGGGACCCTCGGGTATGTCCTCCCCCTTGGGTTATTGATCCGCCCCAAACGTCCGGGGCGGAATTCCAGGTCCGCCAATGCGGCGGACCACGCTCGTCAGGCGCGACGCCTGCGAATGGTTTCCGCGCCGACCGCGAGCACGATGACGATGCCGATGATAACCTGCTGAAGGAACGGCGAGACGTTGAGAAGATTGAGCCCGTTGCGAAGCACACCGATGATAAGAACGCCGATCAGCGTTCCCCCGATGCCGCCGGCGCCGCCGGAGAGCGAAGTCCCGCCGATGACAACAGCGGCGATGGTGTCCAGCTCATAGCCGAGACCGCTGGATGGCTGGACGGAATCCAGCCGGGCGGCGAGCACGATGCCAGCAAGCCCCGCAAGGACGGCACTGACGACATAGACTGATATCGTCACGAGCGGGACGTTGATCCCGGCCAGGCGTGCGACTTCCGGATTTCCGCCCACCGCATAAAGCATGCGCCCTTCGGAGCGGAAGTGCAGGAACAGCCATGCCGCAAGAACAACCGCAAGCATCAGAAATACCGTGGCCGTCATGACGCCGAAATGGCGGTCGATTGCCAGCATCATGAACCAGTCGGGGAATCCGACGATCTGCTGGCCATCGGTGATCATGTTTGCAACGCCGCGAGCCGCGGACATCATCGCAAGCGTGGCAATGAAGGCCGGTACCCTGAATTGCGTCACCAGAAGTCCGACGATCAGGCCGGAGACTGCCGATGCGACCAGAGCAAAAGCGATCGCGACCGGCAGCGGCAGACCGGCGACATTGGCGGTCCAGCCCATGACCATCATCGCCAGGGCAAGCGCCGAGCCGACGGAGAGATCGATGCCGCCGATCAGGATGACGAAGGTCATTCCGACCGCCATGATGCCGAGAACGGTGATCTGGTCGAGGATGTTGAGGCCGTTTCGAACCGAAAGAAACGTGTCGGTGCTCAGGCTCAGAAAGACGCACAGCGCGAGCAGTCCGACGAGCGGACCGGTTGCTCCCTTGAGCTTGCTCAGCCAGGCTCCGGACGAAAGCCTGTGTTCATTGATATCGAGCGCCACCATTGCTCCTCCCTATATGCCTAGGCTTGTATCCGATATTCGTGCAAGCAAGAATAATTATTCACGCTTGTTGGAAAATTCATTAACAAGTTGCTTTCCGGCTGTCAACAAGATTTCCTCGGGCGTTCGCTGTCGTTGCTTTGTATAAGGGGCTTGACTAATCAGCTTCTTGTGCAAAAATATTGATATGTGAATATTTATGCACACATGAGGAACCCATGGATACGATAGAACTTGAGCGCATCGCCCGCGAGATCCGATTGCGCGATCTCCAGGCGGTCTTTGAAGCGGGCGCCGGCCATATTGGCGGGGAGATGTCGGTGATCGACATTTTGACGGCGCTCTATTTTCGTGTCCTGAATGTCTGGCCCGATCAGCCGAAACACCCCGACCGCGACAGGTTCGTCCTTTCAAAGGGACATACGGCATGCGCTCTCTATGTGACGCTCGCAAAACGCGGCTTCATTCCGGAGGAGGAGGTCTCCACCTTTCTGCGGCCGCATTCGAGGCTGAACGGGCATCCGAATTGCAACAAGGTTCCCGGCGTCGAAACCAATACCGGGCCGCTGGGCCACGGTCTTCCGGTGGCAGTCGGAATGGCGAAAGCCGCCAAGCTCTCAGGCGCGAAATATCATACCTATGTCGCCACCGGCGACGGCGAGATGCAAGAGGGCTCCAACTGGGAAGCGATCATGGCGGCCGCCCAGTTCAAACTCGACAACTTGACGCTGGTCATCGATCACAACAGGTTCCAGCAGGGGGCCGCGCTCGCCGAAACCAATGATCTCGCTCCGCTTCGCCCGAAGCTCGAGGCCTTCGATTGGGAGGTCACCGAGATCAACGGAAACGCCATGAGCGAAGTCGTTCCGGCTCTCGAACACCGGGGAGCAAAACCGCATTGCATCGTCGCCCATACCAACAAGGGCCATGGAATCTCGTTCATGCAGGACCGGGTCGACTGGCACCACAAGGTGCCGAGCAAGGAACAGTACGAAATCGCATTGGCAGAACTGTCGGAGGCACTGTAATGAACGCGTCAGTAAACCCACCCAAGCTCTATGATTGCCGCGACGCATTTGCCTCTACGCTTGAGCGGCTGGCAGCCGAAAACGACACGATCGTTGCCGTCTGCAACGACTCCGTCGGCTCTTCGAAGCTCGGCGGCTTCAAGGCGAAGTTTGGAGAGCGCCTCGTCAATGTTGGTATTGCCGAGCAGAACATGGTTGGCGTTGCAGCAGGCCTGGCCAACGGCGGACGTCTTCCATTCGTATGTGCCGCTGCTCCGTTTCTCACAGGGCGGTCGCTGGAGCAGATCAAGGCCGATATTTCCTACTCGAATGCCAACGTCAAGCTGGTGGGCATTTCTTCCGGAATGGCATATGGCGAACTCGGTCCGACACATCACTCGATCGAAGACTTCGCCTGGACGCGGGTCCTGCCCAACCTTCCGGTCATTGCGCCCTGTGACCGCATCGAAACCGCCGCTGCCGTTGCGTGGGCCGCGACCTATAACGGGCCCTGTTTCCTGCGTCTGTCTCGCGTTGGCGTGCCCGATCTGCTTCCGGAGGGTCACAGGTTCGAACTCGGCAAGGCAAATCTCCTTCGCCAAGGTTTCGATGTCACGCTTGTCGCCAACGGCACTTTGACTCATCGCATTGTGAAGGCGGCCGAAATCCTCGCGGATCGCGGCATCAATGCCAGGGTTCTGAACCTTGCGACGGTTCGTCCAATCGACGAGGAGGCTATCATCGCCGCGGCTAGGGAAACCGGAGCGATCGTCACGGCCGAGGAGCATTCTATCTTCGGCGGGCTCGGTTCTGCGGTCGCCGAAGTGGTGGTCGACAATGCTCCAGTGCCGATGAAGCGTCTCGGCGTTCCCGGCATTTACGCCCCGACCGGTTCGGCAGAGTTCCTGCTCGACGAGTTCGGGATGGCGCCAGCCGCCATCGCCGATGCCGCGCAGTCGCTGATCAGGCGCAAATAATTGGGATCACGTGACCGGCGGGGACGTTTTTGTCGTCCCGGCCGTGACCTGATCCGGGGAGGATAGAATGCGGACAATTCTGGCAATCGACCAGGGCACGACCAATTCAAAGGCCGTTCTCGTTTCCGAAAAGGGAGAAATCGTCGGCAGAGGTTCGACTCCCGTCGGCATCTCCTATCCGAAGCCGGGCTGGGTCGAACAGGACCCGCGCCGGCTCTACGCCTCGGTCTGCGAAGCAGTCGACGCCTGCCTGAAGGCCGCCGGCCCGGATGTGGTGATCGAGGCCGTGGCCATTTCCAACCAGCGTGAATCCGTCACTGCCTGGGACGCCGAAATGGGAGATGCGCTTGGACCGTTGGTCAGCTGGCAGTGCCGCCGAACGGCGCCCGATTGCGAACGACTCATTGCCGAGGGCCACCTCGACCGGGTGCAGGCGCTGACAGGCCTGCCCCTGGATCCGATGTTTCCGGGTTCCAAGTTTCGGTGGCTGCTCGACCGTGTTCCGGCCGGGCGATCGGTGCGACTGGGAACGGTGGACAGCTGGCTCGTCCACTGCCTGACCGGCGGGCGCCGGCATGTCTGCGACGCTTCGAATGCCGCCAGGAGCCAATTGTTCGATCTGCGGGAGCAGAGATGGAGCGAGGAGCTTGGCGAGATCTTCGGCGTCGATATCGCGCTCCTTCCCGAGGTGCTCGACAGTTCTGCCGATTTCGGTAGAACGCAGGGATTGCCGGGGGTGGCGGATGGCACGCCGATCATGGCCGCGATCGGCGACAGCCACGCTGCCCTGTTCGGGCACGGCGCTTTCAAGCCGGGCGACGGCAAGGTGACCTTCGGAACCGGCTCTTCCATTATGACGACGCTTGCGCAATATATTCCTCCACGCAACGGCGTCACAACCACCGTCGCGTGGCGTATCGGGGGAAAGCCGACCTTCGCTTTCGAAGGCAATATTCTGGTCTGCGCCGCCAGTCTTCCCTGGATGGCTGATATTCTTGGCCTTGCCGATGTGGCGGCGCTTGTCGAACTTGCGGAAAGTGCTGCGCCGGGCGGACCCGGCTTCGTGCCGGCATTCGTGGGACTGGGGGCGCCTTACTGGAATTCCGACGCCCGTGCCCTGTTCTCCCAGATCAACTTCAATACAACGCGGGCGCAAATGGCGCGGTCGGTCACCGATTCCATCGCCTTGCAGGTGCATGACGTGATCGCGGCCATGCGGGCGCAGAGCGGCGGTGCGCTCGGTGCACTCTATGTGGATGGCGGACCGAGCCAGAACCGCTTCCTGATGCAATGTGTCTCCAACCTCATCGACCATCCCGTGATCCAATGCGAAGCACCCGAGGCATCGGCTTTGGGTGCTGCTTACCTGGCGGGACTGTCACTCGGCTTGTGGACCGATCTCCAGGTGGTCGCGAGGCTGCCGCGAAACACCCAAACCATAGAGCCGCAACCCATGGATCGAGCGGGGCTTCTCGATGCCTGGAATGATGCGCTCGCCCGCTCGACGTCCCGCGAAACACAGGCTAAAGGTGAATAAAAATTCACTCTGGGATTAGCAATGACTCGGCTCAACGAACTCCGCCTCATTTCAAGGGTCGCCCAGATGTACCACATCGAGGGGCGGCGGCAGGCCGAGATCGCACAGCACCTTCGCCTGTCGCAGGCGACGGTGTCGCGCATGCTCAAGCGTGCCGAGGCTGAAGATATCGTGCGAACCAGCGTCATCCCTCCCGTCGGCACCTACAGCGAACTCGAGAGCGCGCTTCGCGAAAAATACGATCTGCCGGAGGCGATCGTCGTCGAGTGCACGGAAGACCGGGACGGCGCCATTATGGCCCGTATCGGCGAGGCAGCGGCGCATCTCCTCGAGGTGACGCTTGCGCCGGGGGAGATCATCGGCGTTTCCAGCTGGAGCCAGACCATTTTCAAGATGGTCGAGAACATTCATCCGCAGAAGAGCGCGCAGGTGAAATATGTCGTCCAGACGCTTGGAGGCATGGGTGACCCTTCCGTGCAGACGCATGCCACACAGCTGACCACGCGGCTTGCGCGCCTGACCGGCGCCGAGCCGAAACTGCTACCGGTGCAGGGCGTAACGTCATCCCGAGAGGCAAAACTTCTGATGCAGGCCGATCCTTACGTCCGCGAGACGATGGACCTGTTCGGCAGCATAACGCTGGCGATCGTCGGCATCGGAGCCGTCGAACCGTCCGAACTTCTCGCACGGTCCGGCAATATCTTTTCATCTCGGGAACTCTCCGATCTCGCGGAAGCGGGCGCCGTCGGCGACATCTCGCTGCGCTTCTTCGATAAAAACGGCAAGCCGGTCAAGACGCCCCTGGACGACCGGGTCATAGGACTTCCGCTTGAGGATCTCGAGCGGGTGGAGCGGGTTATCGCTCTTGCTGGTGGATCGAAAAAGACCGACGCAATCGCCGGTGCGTTGCGCGTGGGGGTCATCGACATGCTTGTTACGGACAAGTTTACGGCGCAGCGATTGATCGACTGATTGATTGATGGGGTCGGAAGGATCCTGCCGCTCCGTCGTTTCTGGGCTTTTCAGGATGGCTGTGCCTGGGCGGGAGCGCCCGCCTCGTCCTTCGAGACTTCGCCCTATGGGTTACGCATCTCAGGATGGGGCTCTCTTGGGTGTTGGTACTTCAGGATGAGGGCTGATCGATGTGCCGCGCGTTCAATGGGCTGATTGGTGTGCTCTGCTCGTAACTTCGCTCGACGGCAGAAAATCAAGCGCAGGTATTAACCCACTCTCCGTCATTCCTGTGCTCGTCACAGGAATCCAGTGCGCCCAAGTTTTTGGGCGCGGGAAACCCTTCGCTTGGGCTCAGGGCGTTCGACGCTGCGATCGATTCACTGGATCGATCGCTCCCGCTTCGCGGGACCGCGTCTCACCCGCCGGTGACACTCATATGCCGCGCTACGGCCGGGCGATTGTGGGTGCGGTCGATGATGAAATCATGGCCCTTCGGTTTGCGGGTGATGGCTTCGTCGATGGCGGCGTGGAGGAGGGCGTCGTCTTCGGTGGCGCGGAGGCTCGCGCGGAGGTCGGCGGCGTCGTTCTGGCCGAGGCACATGTAGAGCGTGCCGGTGCAGGTGAGGCGGACGCGGTTGCAGCTTTCGCAGAAATTATGGGTCATCGGCGTGATGAAGCCGAGGCGGCCGCCGGTTTCTTTGACCTTGACGTAACGCGCCGGGCCGCCGGTCTGGTAGTCGATATCAGCAAGCGTGAACTGGCGTTCGAGATCGGCGCGCAGTTTCGAAAGCGGTAGGTACTGGTCGGTGCGGTCTTCTTCGATCTCGCCCATCGGCATGGTTTCGATGACGGTGAGATCCATGCCGCGGCCGTGGGCGAAGCGCAGGATTTCAGGCATCTCAGCCTCGTTGAAATCCTTCAGCGCCACGGCGTTGAGCTTGATCTTCAAGCCGGCTTTTTGAGCGGCGTCGATGCCTTCCATCACCTTGGCGAAATCGCCCCAGCGGGTGATCTTGCGGAACTTGTCGGGATCGAGCGTATCCAGCGAGACATTGATGCGGCGCACGCCGCACTCATAAAGCTCCTCGGCGTGGCGGGAAAGCTGCGAGCCGTTGGTGGTCAGCGTCAGCTCGTCGAGGCCGGAGCCGATCCTTTGGCCGAGCTGGCGCACCAGATACATGATGTTCTTGCGCACCAGGGGCTCGCCGCCGGTCAGCCTGATTTTGCTGACACCCTTGGCGATGAAGGCGGAACAGAGCCGGTCTAGCTCCTCCAGCGTCAGCAGATCCTTCTTCGGCAGGAAGGTCATATTCTCCGCCATGCAATAGGTGCAGCGGAAATCGCAGCGGTCGGTGACGGAGACGCGGAGATAGGTGACTGCCCGGCCGAAAGGGTCGATCATCGGATTTGCATCCGCCGTGAGCGGCGATGCGTTGCCTATCGTTCCGACTCTCGTATTCACCAATTCCTCCGCGAGCGAACCTGAAGCGCGCCAGACCTGCCTGTTTTCAAGCGATATCTTCCTATGTGTGCATATGTGATTGCGCCGTCAAGGGAAACGGATTTCGCACACGCTAATTTGCGCTTGCCTCGAAAAAGGCGAACGCCTACTGCTCCAGAGGAAAGAGGGTGATAGAGATGAGCGATATCTGGCCGAGCGAACTTCGCGTTTCGAAAGACCGGCAGCGGCTGGCGATAACCTTCGACGATGGCCAGAGCTTCGACCTGTCGGCCGAACTCTTGCGCGTGCTGTCGCCGTCGGCCGAGGTGCAGGGCCACGGGCCGGGGCAGCGGGTGACGGTGCCGGGCAAGCGCAACGTCGCGATCATCTCGATGACGCCGACCGGCAATTATGCCGTCAGGATCGGCTTCGACGACATGCACGATACCGGCATCTACACCTGGACCTATCTGCGCGAACTCGGCGAAAGGGGCGCCGAGCTGTTTTCGGCCTATGAGGATGAACTCAGGGAAAAGGGCATGAACCGCGACACGGCGGAAAAGCCGCGCTGAACTTCACATAACCAGCCATCGGGGGGCCATATGGCGAAAACGAACGGAAAGAACTGGCTGCGCGCCAAGGGGAGTGCGGCCGGCAGCAAGGTGACCTTCCTCGAACTGTTCTTCGACCTGGTCTTCGTCTTTTCGATCTCGCAGCTTTCGCATGCGCTTGCCGCCCATTATACGCCGCTCGGTGCTGCCGAAGCGGCGCTGATGACCTTTGCCGTCTGGTGGGTTTGGATTTTCACCGCCTGGGTGACCAACTGGCTCGATCCCGACAAGATGCCGGTGCGCGGCATGCTGGTGGCGCTGATGATGCTCGGGCTGCTGCTGTCGGCCTCCATTCCCGAGGCCTTCGGCGACAAAGGGCTGCTATTTGCCGGCGCCTATGTGGCGATGCAGGTCGGACGCTCGTTGTTTACCACCTATGCAATGACGCGCGTCGACCGCGCCAATACGCTGAATTTCGTCCGCATCACCACCTGGCTCGTGGTGGCCGCCGTCTTCTGGATCGCCGGCGGGTTGCTGGAGCATGAAGCCCGGCTGATCGCCTGGGTGATCGCGCTGGCGATCGAATATATTGGGCCGGCCGCGGGCTTTGCCGTGCCCGGGCTCGGCCGCTCGAAGCCGAGCGACTGGGACGTTTCTGGCGCCCATATGGCCGAGCGCTGCGCGCTGTTCGTCATCATCTGCCTCGGCGAGGCGATCCTGGTTTCCGGCCGCACCTTTTCGGAGCTGCCGGTTTCGGGGCTGACCGGCATCGTCTTCGTCACCGGTTTCATCGGCACCGTCGCCATGTGGTGGCTTTATTTTCGCTTCGGCCATGGGCGCGCCGCCCATCGCATCGAGCATGAGGCGACGCCGGGGGCGTTGGCGCGGCTTGCTTTCACCTATGGGCATATCCCGATCCTGGCCGGCATCATCGTCCATGCGGTGGCCGTCGAGTTCATGTTCTCGCATCCGCATGAGACGGGCGATCTCGGCATCGCTGCGGCGGTGCTCGGCGGCTCCGGCCTGTTCCTCATCGGCAATCTCTGGTTCAAGGGCGCGACAAGCGGGCAGCTGCCGCTGTCGCATCTTGCCGGTCTGGTGCTGCTGATCCTGCTTGCCTTCGCGGCACCCTTCCTCGAAATCTATCTGCTGGGCATTCTGGCGACGCTGGTGCTGATCGTCGTCGCCGCCTGGGAATACCGCTCGCTGAGCGGTGCATCGCCGGCGCCGACGCTGCATTGATCATCAGTCGTCGTCGCTGAGATCCTTGAGCAGCGTGGCGATGATGCGCTCCATCGAGGTGGCCGTCGCCATGCATTGTTCGATCGGCTCGTCGGAGAGCGTGCGTTCGATAAGATCGGTCTGGATCGCCATCGCCGCCTCGGTCAGCCGGCGGCCCTCCGCAGTGAGATAAAGGCGCAGCACGCGTTTGTCGCGCGCGTCGCCGCGACGCTCGATCAGCTCCCGTTTTTCCATCTGCGGCAAGAGCATGCTCATATTGGAGCGGCCAACCAACAGCTTGCGCGCCAGCTCCTGCTGCGAAATGCCTTCGAAACGGTAGAGATTGACGAGAATATCGAGGTGCGGCGGCTTGATATCGAGATCGGCCAGCGAGCGCGTCAGCGACTGCTGCATCAGCTGGCAGGCGCGCGCCACCGCGATCCAGCTGCGAAAACGCGGATGATCCCAGGGAAGGGATTGATTTTTGTTCATCGTTGTACTTTATTGTTCAGTGTTGAACAGTCTTTTGGATTCTCACTATGGCAAATTTTGCGCTTGAGGTCACCCGCCTAGGGTTTTCGGCTCTGCAGGCGATTTCGCCCGATCTGGCGGGCAGGGCGGCGTTCCGGCTGTTCTGCCGCACCCCGTCGCCGCGGCCGAAGGGAGCAAGGGCGAAGGCGGCGCATGCCGCGGGCGCGGCCCGGCTGGCAGGCGCCGAACGCTTCACTCTCAAGATCGCAGCCGGGGCGAAAGCGCATGCCTATCGGCTGAATGGCGGGGCGCTGGGAAAACGCCAGCGTTTGCTGGTGACACATGGCTGGGGCTCGAGCGCCGAATATATGGCTGAGCTGGTTTCGATGCTTGTGGCAACCGGCGCGGAGGTGGTGGCGCTCGATTTTCCCGGTCACGGGCGCGCCGGCGGGCGTTTCCTGCATATGGGCCTTGCGGTCGGAGCGATCGCCGCGGCCGAGCAGCGGTTCGGCGCCTTCGATGCGGTTATCGGCCATTCCTTCGGCGGTGCGGCGCTGATGGTGTCAGCGGCGGGCTTGCTGCCCGGGGTGGCGCCTGTTGCCTGCGAGCGGCTGGTGCTGATCGGCGCGCCAAGCGAGATGGCCTGGCTGTTTGTCGATTTCGGCCGGATGATCGGCCTTCACCCGGCCGCGCAAGCGGTGCTGGAGGATGAAGTCCATCGCGTCACCGGCCGGAGACTTGAGGAGTTCGAGGCGCGCGATACGCTGGGCGCAATCGGCCGGCCGGTGCTCGTCATCCATGCCGAGGACGACAAGGAGGTGCCGCCGACCCATGCCAGGCGCTATCAGGCTGCCGGGAAGGACGTCCGGCTGCTTTGGGCGAACGGCTTCGGCCATCGGCGCATCGTCGGCGCGGCGCCCGTCCTCGGCGCGATCGCGGCATTTCTCGACTGCGATGGGGGCGAAGAGGGTGTTTCCGACGAAAGCATCAAAAAAGATGCGGAGATCATTCCGTTTTTTGAGCTTCCGGCGCGGCGCGCGGCATTGTAGCGTCCGTCGCAACGATCAAGCCGCGGCGGGACGCCTCATGAAAATCATCAGCAGCATCGAAGAGCTCAATAGGATCTATGGCGCAGGCCTGTCGCAGGCCTCAGTCGACAAGGTGACCAAGCGGCTGACACCGCTCTATCGGGAGATGATCGAGACCTCGCCCTTCGCAGCACTTGCGACCGTCGGGCCGGAAGGGCTCGACTGTTCGCCGCGCGGCGATCTCGGCGGCGTGGTGCGAGTTGCAGATGACGAGACGCTGCATCTGCCGGACTGGCGCGGCAACAACCGCGTCGATTCGCTTTCCAATATCGTGCGTGATCCCAGGCTCGCGCTGATGTTCCTGATCCCTGGCTCGAACACGACGATGCGCATCAACGGCCGCGGCGTCGTCTCGGATGACGAGGCGTTGCTTGCAAGCTTCGAGATGGACGGCAAACATCCGCGCACCGTCATCGTCATCTCGATCGACGAGGTCTATTTCCAGTGCGCGCGCGCCGTGATGCGGGCCGAACTGTGGAATGCCGAACATTTCGCCGATCCTGCAAGGCTGCCCACGCCCGGCCAGATGCTGAAGGCCGCGGTCGGCGATTTCGACCAGGAAACCTACGACCGGGAATGGCCCGGCCGCGCGGCGAAGACGATGTGGTAAAACCGCCGCGGAGTGGAACGGCCGTCAGGTCTTGTAGATCAGCCAGCTCTTGGTGAAATCCTTCTGCATGCCGTCCTGATAGAGGATCGTGCAGTTGCGGCCGGCATTCTTGGCGCCGTAAAGGGCGATGTCGGTCTTGCTGTAGAGTTCGCCGGCATCCTCGGCGCTGGAGGCCATGCAGATGCCGATCGAAACGGTGATCGGGCCATAATTGACCCGCGTGCGGGAATTCTTGAACGGGGTCGTTTCCAGCGTGCGGCGGATGCGCTCGGCGATTGCCGTGATTTCCTCGGGCGTATTGCCGTCGATGATGAGGGCGAATTCCTCGCCGCCGGCACGGGCGACGAAGACATCGCGCCGGACGTTGCTGCGGATGACGGAGGCGACGGTGGCAAGGATCTTGTCGCCGACGGGATGGCCGTAGGTGTCGTTGATCTTCTTGAAGTTGTCGATGTCGGCGAGCAGCAGGGCCGTCACGGGCCGCATGCCGGGATTGTTGAAAACGGCGGCGAGGCGCTCGTCGAAGGCGCGGCGGTTGGAAAGGCGCGTCAGCGAATCGGTGTTGGCGATGCGTTTGTATTCGTCCAGTTCCTTGCGGACCTGGTCCATCTCCTGCGAGCGTTGGACGACGTCCTCGACGGTGCGTTCGCCGTGCGCCATGGTGTCGCCGGTCGCCTGGCTCAAAAGTTCGATGGCGTTTTCGATCAGCTCGACGCTGGCATTGCTCTTGGAGGTGATGCGCTTATGGGTCTCGCCGAGCAGCCTGGTATAGCTTTCGAGCGAACTCTGCTCCTGTTTCAGGATCCGCAGCAGGCCGTCGAGTTCGCCTGATATGCGGGTATGGGCGTCATCGACGACGCGGACCGGGCTGCTGGTGAAATATTGCGCGCCAAGCGCGTCAAGTTCGGCCTGCGTCGCCTGGCTGCCGAGCGCGGAAAGCTCGCGGGTGAGCGCCGGATTGGAACCGATATAGGCCTCGTAGAAGAGTTCGTAATTGCGCGGTATCGGCGCAACGCCCATCGAGCGCATGGCATAGGTGATCTGGCCCGCAACATCGGGAACCTGCACCTTGGGCGCGACAGCCGTATTCATCCGGCGAACTCCTCATATATTCAAAGGCAATATTCTATTTGGTAGCTTAAATTTCTTGGGAAAAGATTAAAGCGATATATACCAAATACTACATACGACAATTGCCCCATGGGTCAATACTTCTTGCAGGCCTATGATTCTGCACGGAAAAACGTATCTTTGGCGAGACAGTGCATACTCATTGTGTGAGAACGGTGTCTGAAAAACTTACAGTTCTTCTCTGCCGGAGATCGTCTTCGACTTGTCGATATCAGCCCAGGTTCAATTCCTGGAAGAAATCATTGCCCTTATCGTCGATGACGATGAAGGCGGGAAAGTCTTCGACCTCGATCTTCCACACCGCTTCCATGCCGAGTTCGGGATATTCGAAGACTTCGACCTTACGGATGCAGTCCTGGGCGAGGCGGGCGGCAGGGCCGCCGATCGAGCCGAGGTAGAAGCCGCCGTGTTTCTTGCAGGCCTCGCGCACCGCCCGTGACCGGTTGCCCTTGGCGAGCATCACCATCGAGCCGCCGAAGGACTGGAACTGGTCGACGTAACTGTCCATGCGGCCGGCCGTCGTCGGGCCGAAGGAGCCGGAGGCGTAGCCGGCGGGCGTCTTGGCCGGACCGGCGTAGTAGACCGGATGGTTTTTCAGGTAATCGGGCATGCCTTCGCCCTTTTCCAGCCGCTCGCGGATCTTGGCATGCGCCAGGTCGCGGGCGACGATGATCGTGCCGGTCAAGGACAGGCGCGTCTTGACCGGATGTCGCGACAGTTCGGCAAGCACCTCGGCCATCGGCCGGTTGAGATCGATACGCACAGTCGATTCCGACAGCTTCGCCTCATCGATCTCGGGCATGTATTTCGACGGATCGGTTTCGAGCTGCTCGATGAAGATGCCGTCGCGGGTGATTTTGCCCTTGGCCTGGCGGTCAGCGGAACAGGAGACGCCGAGGCCGATCGGCAGCGAAGCGCCATGGCGGGGCAGGCGGATGACACGCACATCATGACAGAAATACTTGCCGCCGAACTGGGCGCCGACGCCCATCTGCTGCGTCAGTCTGTGGATTTCCTTCTCCATCTCGAGATCGCGGAAGGCGTGGCCGCTTTCCGAACCTTCGGTCGGCAGCTCGTCGAGATAGCGGGTCGAGGCGAGCTTGACGGTCTTCAGGTTCATCTCGGCCGAGGTGCCGCCGATGACGATCGCTAGATGATAGGGCGGACAGGCTGCCGTCCCTAACGTCAGGATCTTCTCCTTAAGGAAGTCGATCATCCGGTCATGCGTCAAAAGCGAGGGCGTGCCCTGGTAGAGAAAGGTCTTGTTGGCCGAGCCGCCGCCCTTGGCGACGAAGAGGAATTCATAGGCGTCGGTCCCTTCCTCGTAGATGTCGATCTGCGCCGGCAGGTTATTGCGGGTGTTCTTCTCCTCGAACATTTTCACCGGCGCGAGCTGCGAATAACGCAGGTTCTTCTTCTCATAGGCATCCATGACGCCGCGGGCGAGGGCGGCGCCATCGCCGCCTTCGGTCCAGACCCTGCGACCCTTCTTGCCCATGATGATCGCCGTGCCGGTATCCTGGCACATCGGCAACACGCCGCCGGCAGCAATATTGGCATTCTTCAGGAGGTCGTAGGCGACGAAGCGGTCATTGTCGGTCGCCTCGGGGTCGTCGAGGATCGAGGCGAGCTGCTTCAGATGGCCGGGGCGCAGCAGGTGGTTGATGTCGGCAAAGGCCGTTTCGGCGAGCAGGCGGATGCCTTCCGGCTCGACGGTCAGGATGTCTTGGCCCTTGAAGCTATCGACCGACACATGATCGCTACTGATCTTGCGATAGGGCGTGGTGTCCTTGCCGAGCGGGAAGAGATCGTCAGCCATCGAAGTGACCTTTCTGGTGGGCGCGTCGCTAAAATTGGAACCGATCTAAATCCCCTGTCGGGCAAAAGCAATCTGCATGCGGCGGAGTTTGGCGTTGCGGCCATGTCGTGCTGCATTTTGCCGTCGGGATGTCACGCGCGGCAGGCGAGTAAAAGAAAGGCGAGATCGACATTTGTCGCGGCCGTTCAGGTTGCCTCCAGATCAAGTCCGGTTCATATTCCCGCAGCGTTAACCTGCCGGGGCTTCCAATGCCAAATGCAAAGCCAACTGCTGTCGACGACCTACTCGTTTTTTTCGAACATGACTGGATCAGGGGCGATCTGCTGCGCCTCGCCAGCGATCCCGAAGGAGCGGAGATGTATGCGCGCTTCGTCAATGGCGTGCGTATCGACGCCAAACATGGGCCTGACCATGAAACGATCATTGAAGGCAAGTACGGAACCTTCAAGGTGAAACCTGACGGTCACTTCACGTACGAGCTGGACTACACTCTCGACGTGGTGAAGAATTTAGGGAAATACGATCAGCTCATCGAGACGCTGAGCTACAAGATGTCCGATGGCTCCGGGGGCACGGACCTCGGCGTGCCGACGCTGGCGATCGACGGCGTCAACGAAGGCGAAAAATACCACGAGGTCCTGGATTTTGACGACATGGGCGTCACGTCGAGGGCGGATAATTTCTTCCTTCCCGACTATCGGGGCTTTGCGCTCTCCGTGAACGACAGTCAGGAGCTGACGCTTCTGAACGGCATCGTCTACGATACCATCCCGGGCGTCGACGCCATCACCGAGGACGGCTTCAGCGATACCGTGCTATCCCCGGGCTCGCTGCCGGTGACCTTGAAAATGGTCGATGGCGGGGAGTTTACCTTTCAGGGCGTCTCGATCGCCGAACTGTCTGCATTGCCCTTTCACCTGACGCTGACCGCCATGAATGATGGCCAGATCGTCTATCAGCAGGAGTTCGAGGTCACCGATCCCAATCTTACGGTCGAGATCGAAGACATTGAAGAAATCCGTTTCGATTTCATGGGCAATTCGGTGGTGATGGACAATTTTTCGCTGTTGGTGTGAGGTTTGCAGGGCTGTGGGTTGCCGCGGCAGGCGGATGCGGGTCTGTCCGCGTTGGTGAAAAATTCAGCAGAACGGCTACCCCAACCTCCCTCATTCCTGTCAGGAGCACAGGAATGAGGGAGGGGGCGGTGGGCGGTACTCCCCAAGGTCCTACTTCGGGCCGATCATCGTTTCCGGGCGGACAATCGCATCGTAATCCTCCGCCGAGACCAGTCCGCTGGCGAGGGCTTCTTCCTTCAGCGTCGTGCCATTCTTATGCGCGGCCTTGGCGATCTTGGCGGCGGCGTCGTAGCCGATCTTCGGGGCGAGCGCGGTTACCAGCATCAGCGAGCGGTCGAGGCCGGCCTTGATGTTGTCCTCGCGCGCCTCGATGCCGACGACGCAATTGTCGGTGAAAGAGACGGCGGCGTCGGCCAGCAGCTGCACCGATTGCAGGAAATTATAGGCCATCATCGGATTGTAGACGTTGAGCTCGAAATGGCCCTGGCTGTCGGCGAAGGTCAGCGCGGCATGATTGCCGAAGATGTGGATGCAGACCTGCGTCAGCGCCTCGCACTGGGTCGGGTTGACCTTGCCGGGCATGATCGAGGAGCCGGGTTCGTTTTCCGGCAGCGCCAGTTCGCCGAGGCCGGCGCGCGGGCCGGAGCCGAGCAGGCGGATGTCGTTGGCGATCTTGAAGAGGGCGGCGGCCGCCGCATTGATGGCGCCATGGGAAAAGACCATGCTGTCATGCGAGGCGAGCGCCTCGAACTTGTTCGGCGCGGTGACGAAGGGCAGGGCCGTTATGGCTGCGATTTCTTCGGCCACCTTCTCGGCGAAACCGAGTGGCGCATTGAGGCCGGTGCCGACGGCGGTGCCGCCCTGGGCGAGTTCGCAAAGGCCGGGCAGGGTCATTTCGATGCGCTTGATGGCCGAGCCGACCTGGGCGGCATAACCCGAGAATTCCTGGCCGAGCGTCAGCGGTGTGGCATCCTGGGTGTGGGTACGGCCGATCTTGATGATGTGGCTGAATTCGGTGACCTTCATGTCGAGGGCGGCATGCAGGTGCTTCAGGGACGGCAGCAGGTGATGAGCGATCCGTTCGGCGCAGGCGATGTGCATCGCCGTCGGGTAGGTGTCGTTCGACGACTGGCTCATATTGACGTGATCGTTCGGATGCACCGGCTTCTTGGAACCCATGACGCCGCCAAGCATTTCTATGGCACGATTGGAGATCACCTCATTGGCATTCATGTTGGACTGCGTGCCCGAACCGGTCTGCCAGACGACAAGCGGAAAATGCTCGTCGAGCTTGCCGTCGATCACTTCCTGGGCGGCGTCGACGATTGCCTTGCCAAGCGCAGGGTCGAGCTGGCCGAGCGACATGTTGGCGCGGGCGGCGGCCTGCTTGACGATGCCGAGCGCACGCACGATCGACAGCGGCTGCTTTTCCCAGCCGATCTTGAAATTGCCGAGCGAACGCTCGGCCTGGGCGCCCCAATATCGGTCGGCGGCGACGTCGATCGGGCCAAAAGTATCGGTTTCGGTGCGGGTTGCGGTCATCGGCCTTGCCTTCCCTTTACATGCTGTTTTCGGTCATCTGAGAAAGATGAGGTCTTATAGGTGGGAACGTCCGACAAGAAAACCGGACCCCATGCGAAATATTGAAATCCAAAGTCATGTTTGGATGGGTTGTGGTGCGTGCTTTTTCGGCCACTTTGAAAATTTTATGCGTCCGGGCGATTTCGTCCCACTGGCCCGGATGCGAAAATTCGGTAAAAAATTAACTAATAATTTCATAATTTTGTGTGAACTTCGGCGCGGCGCCGCGCAGGATCTCCGTCACACAGAATTGAGTCCGCCGGCGCTGGCGGCGCAGGCCGGTTTCTGATCAATGAGCCGGACGCTGAGTTTCGCGGGATTTGAGCTGAGAACAGCATGACACCGGGACTGGAAGATATATGACGTTCGTTTTGAAAAGCGCGGCATCCGCATTGGCAATTTCCTGCGGCGTGGCGGTTATGAGTGCCGCACCCGCGCATGCTTATACTTTGATGGACATGCTGCGCGGCGACAGGCAGCGGACCCAAAGCACCATCTTCATGGATCAGGCGCCCGGCCGTCCGGTGCCGCGCGGCGCCGACGGCGGCTCGCTCGGCGGGCTCGATCCGGAAGCGCCGCTGCCGAAGGTGAGCGGCCCGCGTTACTACACCTATAAGACAGAGACGCTGCAGTTCATCGACACCAGCAGGTTTGCCGATCCCGTCGTCACCGGCGCGGTCGCCGATGTTTCGGCAAGCGGCGATGCCAGCGCCGAACCCGCAGTCCAGCGCCGCTTCCTGGCGCAGGCCAAGGTGCGCGCCAATGCGGACGTCGCGAAGGTGCTCGAAGCCTATTACGGCGACAGCCGCAATCCGCTTGTCTGGGTCGATGGCAACCAGATCAACGACCGCGCGAAGTCGGCGATGGCGACACTTGCCGATGCGGCTTCCGTCGGTCTCGATCCTGCCGACTATACGGTCCAGACACCGGCGATTGACCCGGCCAATCCCGATCCCGCCTTCCGCGACCGGGCGCTGACGCAGTTTGAGCTCGAACTCTCGGCCAAGGTACTGGCTTTCGTGCAGGACACCGTGCGTGGCCGCATCGATCCGAACAAGATCTCCGGCTATCATGACTTTCAGCGCAAGGCGGTCAATCTGACGTCGGTGCTGAAGCTTGCCCGCATGAGCCCCGATGTCGGCGCCTACATCGCCAGCCGTTCGCCCGATGGTGCTCAGTTCGAGGCGCTGAAGGCGGAGCTTGCCAAGCTTCGCGCCGCCGACGGCGGCAACGAGGAGCGAATCGTCGTTTCGCTCGACAAGCTGCTGAAGCCTGGCGACAGCTCGCCCGAGATTGCCAATATCGTCAAGGCGATCGGCAAGCATGGGTCCGAAACGCTGAAGACCGATCACGCGGCAACGCTTGCCGCTTACGCAGGCAGCACCGACTATTCGCCCGATATCGTCTCGCTGGTCGAGGCCTTCCAGCAAGAGCGCGGACTGAAGGCCGATGGCGTCATCGGCCAGGCGACCGTGCGGGCCATGACCGGTGGCGATACCAATGCCTCGAAGATCGACAAGCTCGTCGTCGCCATGGAGCAGGCGCGCTGGCTGCCGGAGGATCTTGGTTCCCGCTACGTGATGATCAACCAGCCGGCCTTCATGGTCTATTACCACAATGACGGCAAGGAACAGCTGTCGATGCGCGTCGTTGTCGGCGGCAAGAACAATCAAACCTATTTCTTCGACGACGAGATCGAGACGGTGGAGTTCAACCCGTTCTGGGGCGTGCCGCAGTCGATCATCATCAACGAGATGTTGCCGAAGCTGCGTTCGGATCCGAACTATCTCGACCAGCTCGGCTATGAAGTCGAGGTGAACGGCCATGCCGTCGCCTCGTCGAGCGTCGATTGGTACGGCTCGACCAATAATGTCTCGGTGCGCCAGCCGCCGAGCAGCGACAATGCGCTCGGCGAACTGAAGATCCTGTTCCCGAACAGCCACGCGATCTACATGCACGACACGCCGTCGAAAAGCTTCTTCAAGCGCGATATGCGGGCTTTGAGCCACGGCTGCGTGCGCCTTGCCAATCCGCGTGCTATGGCAGCTGCCGTGCTCGGCACGACGGTCGACGACGTCGCCAAGCAGATCGCCACCGGGCAGAACCATGCCGTGAAGGTGCCGCAGAAGATCCCGGTCTACGTTTCCTATTTCACCGCCTGGCCGAACAAGGACGGCGTGGTGGAATATTTCGACGATGTCTATGGCCGCGACGGCTATGTCGACAAGGCCTTCGACGCGACGACAAAGGCGCGTGGCGCGCAGATTTGACGCGGGGTCTAGCGGGTTATGGAATGGGCGGTCTTCGGGCCGCCCGTTTTGTTTTGGGAGTGAGGAGTAGGGGAGTGTTGCGCTTGGCAGACTGGCGCCCAAAACTCGCCCCTCATTCCTGTGCTCGTCACAGGAATCCAGCAGCCGCGTGTCTACGCGGCGGGGAATTGCAGCCCCGTCGACAAATGGTGCCATTGCAGAAGCAATGTCGTCTTCAAGTGATGGATGCTGGTCTCAATTTAAGGGTCTTTTCGGCTTGCGGACGCAAGCCGGCTGGATTCCTGTGACAAGCACAGGAATGAGGGACGGAGAGGACAAATGAGCGGACTCCTCAGACCGCGACCTTCACCGCATACTCCCGCAGCAGCCGCTCCACCAGTTCCGGCGTCAGCTCATCGTAATGGGTGATGATCATATCGGGATCCAGGTTGGAAACCGGCACGTCCGAATATCCAAAAGGCACGGCGATCGACGGTACGGCAGCGTTCTTCGCCACGGCGATGTCGTTGATGCTGTCGCCGATCATCACGGTGCGGGTGATGTCGCCGCCGGCGCGGTCGATGGTGCCGGTGAGGTGGCGGGCGTCGGGCTTGCGCACGGGGAAGCTGTCGCCGCCGGTGATGGCATCGAAATAGCTGACGAGGTCGAGTTTTTCGAGCAGGCCGAGCGCCAGGCTTTCCATCTTGTTGGTGCAGACGGCGAGGCGGTAACCGGCAAATTTAAGCCGGTCCATCGCGGCGACGAGGCCGGGATAGGGTTCGGTGCGGCCGGGCATGTTGCCGGCGTAATGGGCGACGAAGCGCTCGACCAGGGGCGGCAGGGCGTCGCTTTCGAGCGGATGGCCGCGCAGCCGGCAGGCGCGTTCGATCATTACGCGCGCGCCGTGGCCGACGAGATGGGTGAGGTCGTCATAGCTGACCGGGTCGAGGCCAAGGGCTGAGATCGTTTGATTGAGGCTCTCGACAAGATCCGTATGGGTATCGAGAAGGGTACCGTCGAGATCGAAGACGATGAGTGCCGGGCGGGCGTGGGAAAGGGTCAAGGCTTGTCTCTTTGCGCAATGGGTCGTTCTGGAGAAAAGTCGTCCTGAGGCACGACAGGTTTCCCCTGGGAACGACAGGTCGGCTCCGGAACGATGGATCATCCCAGAGGTAGGCGATCGCGCGGCGGAAAGCAACGTTAGGATGCCGGCCGGGAAGGCCGCAGGCATTTGTTTCGGCTTTTCATTTTCCGTGATGATTTTGACTTTCGTTTGCCAGGCGAGCCGTGTAAACAGCACATCCAACGCAATAATTCGGAGTTGGCGGCGCATGGATGCCCGCGAAATGAAGATAAAGGCCGCCGCAGCCGCACTCGCCCATGTCGAAGACGGAATGCGCCTCGGCATCGGCACGGGCAGCACAGCGGAAGAATTCGTTCGACTGTTGGCGGAGAAAGTCGCAAGCGGCTTCAAGGTCGAGGGCGTTCCGACGTCTGAAAGAACGGCGCGGCTGTGCGTCGAGCTCGGCGTGCCGCTGAAGTCGCTCGATGAACTGCCGGCACTCGACCTGACGATCGACGGCGCCGACGAGGTCGATCCGGCGCTCAGATTGATCAAGGGCGGCGGCGGCGCGTTGCTGCGCGAAAAGATCGTCGCGGCCGCTTCCGAGCGGATGATCGTCATTGCCGACGAGAGCAAGCTTGTGGAAACGCTCGGCGCCTACGCGCTGCCGATTGAGGTCAATCCGTTCGGGCTCGTCTCGACACGGATCGCGATCGAGAAGGTCGCGGCCCGGCTCGGCCTTTCCGGCGACCTCAGTCTGCGCCAATCCGGTGACGGAGAGTTTACCACGGATGGCGGCCATCACATTATCGATGCATCTTTTGGCCGCATTCCTGATGCAGAGGCGCTTTCGAGCGAGCTGAATTCCATACCCGGCGTCGTCGAACACGGGCTCTTTATCAATATGGCGGCACTTGCAATCATTGCCGGTCCTGCGGGTGCGCGCACGCTGCAGGCAAACAGATAACAGGAGCGTACACACATGATGAACATTGCAGGTCTTGGCCGTTTTGCCGCTGCGACCATCGTTCTTTCCGGGCTTGCCTTCGGCTCTGCCGTCAAGGCGCAGGAGGTCTCCGAGGAGCAGCTGAAGGCCTCTCGCGCGGCGATCGACGCCATCGGCGCCACCGCCCAGTTCGACAACATTTTGCCCGGTCTTGCCGAGCGCCTGAAGGCCGGCCTGATCCAGGATTCGCCGAACTACCAGGACATCATTTCGTCGACGGTCGACGCGCAGGCGCTGGCGCTGGCGCCGCGCCGCGGCGATCTGGAGAAGGAGGCGGCGCTCACCTATGCCAAGACCTTCACCGCCGACGAACTGAAGGCGATCGCCGACTTCTATAATTCCGACGTCGGCAAGAAGCTGCTGCGCGACGGCCCGGTTGCCTCGCGCGAGACGGCGAAGGCTGCCGACATCTGGGCGCAGGGCATTTCCCGCGACCTGGAAAAGCAGAGCAATGCCGAACTCTCCAAGGTCATCAAGGCGCCGCCGCCGGCAACCGACAGCCCGGTGGCTCCGGCACCCGCTCCGGCCCCGGCTGCCCAGAAGTAAAGGCTGCCTCCGCAGATTTGCAAAAGCCCGGCATCGTCCGGGCTTTTTTGCTATGATGGATGCGGCAATACTGATGAGGCTTTGGCGAGGCAACATGTCTGCTCATTACGAGGGCTTGCGCGTGCGAGTATCAGGTAGGGTCCAAGGGGTCGGATTCCGCATGTGGGCGCGCGATGAGGCGTTGCGGCTCGGGCTCACAGGCTGGGTGCGCAATGAAGCGGACGGATCGGTCACCGCTTTGATCGCAGGATCCGATACCGCCATCTCGACAATGATCGATCGTTTCGGCCGCGGGCCTGCGGGAGCATCGGTTTCCGGCGTCGAGTCGGAAGCGACCCAGCTTGCGGAAATGCCGACGGATTTCCGCATCACCGCTTGAAAGCGGCAAACCGCCAGGAGATGGCGCTCTGTGAGCGCCGGACCCTCAGCCCCAATCCTTCGAGCTCTTGGCCAATTGCCATACGCCCGTTTCATCCGGCTCAACGCGCTTGTTGCCGCGGTAGAAGATCGGCAGTCCTGTTTTCTTGTCCATCGCAAAGCGGCTCGGCGCGTATTTTTCGTTCTCGTGGCCTTGGATGGCGAGGCCGAGCGCTTCCTTGAATTTGCCAGCCTTGCAGAGGTTGGCGAAGAGAGTTTGATCCATCTTTTGCTCCGGCTTCTTTTTTACAGCGTGGATTTGCCTGCCAGCCTCAGGCGGTCGGGTCAACCGTTTGCCGGGAAAATTCGGGCGAGAGGAACGGGATGATGCAGGAGCGGGCTTTTGTTTTCAGGGCGATCACCCCTATATCAGGAACATCCTTCCAGCGATTCCCTTCCGGAGCTCCTCATGTCTTCCTACGACTACGACCTCTTCGTCATTGGCGGCGGCTCCGGAGGCGTGCGCGGCGCGCGTGTCGCTGCCTCGCTCGGCAAAAAGGTGGCGATCGCGGAGGAATACCGCTACGGCGGGACCTGCGTCATCCGCGGCTGCGTGCCGAAGAAGCTGTTCGTCTATGCTTCGCAGTTCCATGAGCATTTCGAGGATGCGGCCGGCTTCGGCTGGACGGTCGGCGAAAGCAGCTTCGACTGGAAGAAGTTGGTGGCGGCCAAGGATGCGGAAATTGCCCGGCTGGAAGGCCTCTACAAGAAGGGCCTTGCCGGCGCCAATGCCGAGATCCTGGAAACGCGCGCCGAACTCGTCGACGCCCATACGGTGCGGCTTGTGAAAACTGGCCAGACGGTGACGGCAAAGACGATCGTGATTGCCACCGGCGGGCGGCCGAACCCGCATGCAGCCCTTCCCGGCCACGAGCTCTGCATCTCCTCCAACGAGGCCTTTCATCTCGAAGAGCTACCGAAATCGATCGTCATCGCTGGCGGCGGTTATATTGCCGTCGAGTTCGCCAATATCTTTCATGGCCTCGGCGTCGAGACGACGCTGATTTATCGCGGCGCCGAGATCCTGTCGCGCTTCGACGAGGATCTGAGGCGCGGGCTGCATGAGGCGATGGTCGCCAAGGGCATCCGCATCCTTTGCCACGACATGCTGCAGACGGTTTCGAAGGGCGAGGGCGGGCTCGTTCTGGAGACGCTGAACAGCGGCACGCTGCAGGCCGACGTCGTCATGCTGGCGCTCGGGCGCGATCCGAACACCGAAGGCCTCGGCCTCGAGGCGGCCGGCGTTGCGATCGACGAGCGCGGCGCGATTATCGTCGACGACTATTCCCGCACCAATGTCGAGAACATCTACGCGCTCGGCGATGTCACCAACCGGGTACAGCTGACGCCGGTGGCGATCCACGAGGCGATGTGCTTCATCGAGACCGAGTACAAGAACAATCCGACCCGGCCGGACTACGAGCTGATCCCCACCGCCGTCTTCTCGCAACCGGAGATCGGCACCGTCGGTCTTTCGGAAGAAGAGGCGGGCAAGCGTTACGGTGAGCTCGAGGTTTATCGGGCTCAGTTCCGGCCGTTGAAGGCGACGCTTTCCGGCCGCGCCGAGCGGATGATCATGAAGCTGATCGTCGATGCGGGAAGCCGCAAGGTAGTGGGCGCCCATATCCTTGGCCATGATGCCGGCGAGATGGCGCAGCTGCTCGGGGTCACGCTGAAGGCCGGCTGCACCAAGGACGACTTCGACCAGACCATGGCGCTGCACCCGACTGCGGCCGAAGAGCTCGTCACCATGTATGCTCCTAGCTATCGGGTCCGTGACGGGCAGCGCGTCTGAGTCATCCGTGTGCGCTTAAAGCGCGTCGCATCAAACGTGATTCATGCGACGTGCTTTAGCTCTTTGTTTTGATGCATGTCGTTATCCCGGAACCGCTGTGCACTTCCGGGCGACATGCATTAGCTGGTAATGCGAGGCGCGCGAATGACCTTGAGGAATAGCGCCTTCATCGCATCGGCGATACCTTCCGTCGGCGTCACCTCGAAATAGAGGCCGGGCGAGGCGCATTCCTGCATCTTCGTCGGGATCTGGCTCTGGAAGGGGCTGATCCAGGTATTGTACCAGCTGTTCTTCGGCAGAGGTAGATAAGTGGTGTAGAGCACCGCAATCCTGATGCCCTTGTCCTTCAGCGGTTTGCAGAAGGAAGTGTCGATTGGCTCCTGGCAGCGGTTGCCGGTCAGTTTCTTGGTGCAGCCTTTCGGCTTTTCGCTGTCGCCGACGCCGTCCGAGACGAAGAACAGGATCTTCTGCGGTGTCGTGGCGGTGCTGCCGTCGCCGGGGGTGGTGATAATGTCTTTCATCTGCGTCAGCGCGTTGTCGAAGCTCGTCTGCTGGTCGTTATTGTAGCCCTGCTTCGGGATGGTCATCAGATCGACCGCGTCAGTGTAGGTGCCTACCTTGTCGAGGTCGTCCGTCGGGTCCGATATCGTGGTCAGATTGGCGTCTTCGGCCTTGGTGCCGAAGGTATAGACTCCCATGCGGAACTGGTTGGTGGAAACGCGCGTCGACTTCGCGGTCAGCGTCAGCTCCTTCGTCGCTTGGCGCACGACATCGATGCGCATGCTGACTCCGAGCTTCTTGGCAAGGTTGTAGTAGTTGTTTTTATTTTCCGTTTCGTGGCAGGCGAAAGCGCAGCTATCGCTGGTGTTCTTTTCCATCGTCGCGACGTCTTTCGCCGTGGCGCCGACGCCCATCGATGGCGTGTTGTCGAGCAGGATGTAGAAATCCATGAACGATGCGGTCAGATATTCGGCGGTTGCCGTGCCGGAGATGGTGATCGAATCCTTGCCGAGAACGCGCATGAAGGTGGTCGGCACAACCGCGGTGAAGGAAACCTGTGAATTCAGCTTGTTGGCGGTCTTGGTAACGTCGATGCCGAGATCGACATTAACATCCGACAGTTCTCCCGATACCTGCGACAGGAAGATGCTGCGGGCGTCGGTCTTGCCGAGAGAGATCGTGCCATTGCCGCTCATGGTCATGGCGGCGGCGACCGCGCCAGATTTTTCGGCGATCGAGCCGACGGCGGCGGCATCGGCGGCAGCAAAGAGCTGCGTGCGTAGGCTCATGGCGTGGGCGAAATCCACCGCCATGCCTGCCATGCCGAGGAGCGGCACCATCAGCAACGCCGTCATGATGCCGAAATTGCCCGAACGATCCGATATGAATCCCGGCGGAAGGATCGCCATGATGTGTCCCCGATGTTGAAACTCTTCCCGGTTCTACATTCAAAGTCTAAAATATGGGGAAACCGACGTGGTATATGCCGGTTTAACGATGGAAACGGGGATTTTTGCTACCTGTATGCGAGCGTTGGTCGATGGCGGTGGCGTGGCATGGAGCATCGGGGCGATTGGCCTTTGCAAGCCCGATCTAAAGGGCTATAAGCCGCCGCAATCAAGGACAGGTACATCCCAGGGACGGGTGTGAATGAGGTGAGTGACATGGCAGAGAATTGGACCCCGAGCAGCTGGCGGCAGAAACCGATCCTGCAGGTTCCCGAATATCCGGATGCAGCCGCTTTGGCGGCAACGGAGGCCACGCTCGCCAGCTATCCGCCGCTGGTTTTTGCCGGTGAGGCGCGCCGCCTGAAGAAGCATCTCGCCAATGTCGCAGACGGAAACGGCTTCCTGCTGCAGGGCGGTGACTGCGCCGAGAGCTTCGCCGAACACGGCGCCGACAATATCCGCGACTTCTTCCGCGCCTTCCTGCAGATGGCCGTCGTGCTGACCTTCGGCGCGCAGCTGCCCGTCGTCAAGGTCGGCCGCATCGCCGGCCAGTTCGCCAAGCCGCGTTCGTCGAACGTCGAGAAGCAGGGCGACGTGACACTGCCGGCCTATCGCGGCGACATCATCAACGGCATCGAGTTCACCGAAGAGTCGCGCATTCCGAACCCGGAGCGTCAGGCCATGGCTTACCGCCAGTCGGCCGCAACGCTGAACCTTCTGCGCGCCTTTGCGATGGGCGGTTACGCCAACCTCGAAAACGTGCATCAGTGGATGCTCGGTTTCGTCAAGGACAGCCCGCAGGGCGAGCGTTACCGCAAACTTGCCGACCGCATCAGCGAAACCATGGATTTCATGAAGGCGATCGGCATCACCTCGGAAAACCACCCGAGTCTGCGCGAGACTGATTTCTTCACCAGCCATGAGGCGCTGCTGCTCGGCTACGAGGAGGCGCTGACCCGCGTCGATTCCACCTCCGGCGACTGGTATGCCACATCAGGCCACATGATCTGGATCGGTGACCGCACGCGCCAGGCCGACCATGCACATATCGAATATTGCCGCGGCATCAAGAACCCGATCGGTCTGAAATGCGGCCCGTCGCTGCAGGCCGACGATCTGCTGCAGCTAATCGATATTCTCAATCCGGCGAACGAAGCCGGCCGCCTGACGCTGATCTGCCGCTTCGGCCATGAGAAGGTCGCTGAAAACCTGCCGCGGCTGATCCGCGCCGTCGAACGCGAGGGCCGCAAGGTGGTGTGGTCCTGCGACCCGATGCACGGCAACACGATCACGCTCAACAACTACAAGACCCGTCCTTTCGAACGGATTCTGTCGGAAGTCGAAAGCTTCTTCCAGATCCACCGCGCCGAAGGCACGCATCCCGGCGGCATCCATGTCGAAATGACCGGCAAGGACGTGACGGAATGCACCGGTGGCGCCCGCGCCGTCACCGCCGACGATCTGCAGGACCGCTACCACACCCATTGCGATCCGCGCCTCAACTCCGACCAGGCGCTCGAGCTCGCCTTCCTGCTTGCCGAGCGCATGAAGGGCGGACGCGACGAGAAGCGCATGGTCGCTCACGGCTGAGACCAGCCCGATACGGATGAAGAAAACCCGGCGTGATGCCGGGTTTTTTATTGCCTTCAAATGCTGGCTTGGACGCTATGGAGATTGGCATAGATGCCGTCTTGCGCCATGAGCTGGTCATGGGTCCCCTGTTCGACGATGCCCTCTGCCGTCAGAACCAGGATGCGGTCGGCATGGCGGACGGTCGACAGGCGATGAGCGATGACCAGGGTGGTCCGGCCATTCGCCAGGCTCAGCAGCGCCTGCTGCACCGCCCGTTCACTCTCATTGTCGAGCGCGCTGGTCGCTTCGTCGAAAATCAGGATCTCCGGATCCTTGAGGAAGGCGCGGGCAATGGTGAGGCGCTGGCGCTGCCCGCCCGAGAGCTTGACGCCGCGCTGGCCGATATCGGTGTCATAGCCTTGAGGCAGGGCCATGATGAAGTCGTGCGCATTGGCGGCGCGGGCCGCCGCCTCCAGCTCCGCATCGCCGGCATCGGGCCTGCCGTAGCGAAGGTTCTCCGCCACGGTGCCGGCAAAGAGATAGACATCCTGCTGCACCACCCCGACATGGCGCCGCAGCGAGGCCAGCGTCACATCGCGGATATCAGTGCCGTCAATGCGGATCGCTCCGGCCTCGACATCGTAGAAGCGCGGTATGAGCGCGCAAAGCGTACTCTTGCCGACCCCTGAAGGACCGACGAGGGCAACGAACTCGCCGGGCGCGATGGTGAGGGAAAGCCGCTCCAGCACGCGCGGGCCATCGGCCTCGTAACCGAAGGCGACGTTGGAGAAACTGATCTCTCCCCTCGGCGCCGGCATCGGCCGGGCGGCGGGCCGATCGGTGATATCAGGGTCGATCTCCAGGATTTCCATCGCCCGGATGAAACCGGTGTAGCCTTCCTGCCAGAGACGCACGAAATTGGCGAGCCGCTGGACCGGATCGACAAGCACGGCAACGCAGAGCAGAAAGGTCAGCATATCCGGGACGGTCAGGTCCGCTGTCAGGATACGCAGGCCTCCGACGACGATCACCAGTATGGTGACGAGCTGGGCGAAGGTTTCCGTGCCGACCGAAAACCATGCCTCGCTGCGGTAGCCGTCGGCGCGGCTTTGCAGGAAGCGCCGGTTCTGCTCGGCGAAGCGTTCCCTTTCCAGCGCCTCGTTGGCGAAGGACTGGACGACGCGGATGCCGGCGAGCGCATCCTCGACCCGCTCGTTCACGGCGGCGATCTGATGCTTGCTGGCTTCCAGTGCGCGGTTCATGCGCCGGTTGAAATAGAGCGCATAGATCACCGCGACAGGGGTCAGCAGCAGGATAAGGCCGGCCAGCGGCGGATCGATGAAGAACAGTACCAGCATGGCGCCGCCATATTTCAGCACAGCGATGGAGAGGTCCTCGGGTCCGTGATGGAAGAGCTCGCCCAGCCATAGGGAGTCGTTGGTGATACGGCTCATCAGCTGGCCGGTGCGCTGGCGGTCGTAGAAGCTGAAGGAGAGCTGCTGGCAGTGTTCGAAGAGTTCCTGCCGCACCGTCGCTTCGATACGGGCGCCCATGACGTGGCCGCGATAATCGACGAAGAAGATGGCGGCGATCTGGACCGCCAGGACGGCCAGCATGATGCCGCCCATCCCCAGGATCTGGGCAAAGGCCTCCGGGGCGTTAGGCAGAGCCATAAGACGGCTGGTGACGATATTGGCGCAGAGCGGCAGGGCGAGCGCCGTACCGGCGACGAGGATGGCGCACAGCAGATCCGCCAGCAGCAAAGGCAGATGCGGGCGATAATAGGAGAGAAATTTTCGCATACGCGACCAACGCCGACCGCGGTCGACGGTTGGATCGTCCAGAAAGAATTTCAGGAAGGCGTTATGGCGTCGCGAGCTTTTCCTCGCGCGGGAGAACCGAATATTCATGAGGCAGAATGTCCCTGTGGGCGATGTTTCCTTTCTGTTTGGACAGGGTCGCTCTCATGTCAGTCTCCCAGAGGTTGAATGAAATTGGAGCTGCAGTATCGCCAACTACAGCGACTGATTCAATGCCGGCATGTGACGGGATGGGCGGGTGTTGTCGACAAGCAACAGCGGTGACCGCAACAACTGGACACCGGCAACGCCTGCGAGCGTCAAGATTTCTGATGATTTTGTTGAACGGAATGGATTTGACGGCAATCGCGATCGGCGGCAAGTGTCACTCATAAAAGGGGAGAGCGATCATGACCGAACGGCATACAGGCGGCTGTCTTTGCGGCGCCGTGCGATATTCGATTGGGGCGAAGCCTGGACCCGTTGTCGGCTGCCATTGTTCGCAATGCCGCCGGCAGACCGGGTTCTATTATGCTGCGGTCAATGTGCCGCGCACGGCCCTTTCGGTGGAAGATGCCGGCGCGATCCGCTGGTATCGGTCGAGCGCCGAAGCCCAGCGCGGCTTCTGCTCGAATTGCGGTTCGGCGCTGTTCTGGCAAGGAGACCAATCGCCGGAGGTTTCCGTCATGGCCGGAACTTTCGATGAACCGAGCGGCCTTGCCTTCAGCCATCACATCTACTGCGCCGACAAGGGCGATTTCTATGAGATCACCGATGGCCTGCCGCAATATGACAGGTATCCGGTCTAAAGCGCGTCGCGATCTTTCAGATACGCTCCTCGGGCTTTAGTTTCTTGTTTTTACGCACGTCGTTGCGGCGAAACGCCTAGCGGCTTGCCCGGGGAAAACCGCTTCGCGCTTTGCCTGGGAAATCCGCTGCACAGTTTTGCGCGACATGCTTTAGCCCCTGGCGGCAAGATCGGCGCTGAGGCGGGCGACGTCCTCGCGAAGCGCCGTAAGCTCGGTCAGCACGCGCATGTCGATCTTCTGGTGCAGGGAGAGCACTTCGAGCTCGGCCTTGAGATTGACTTCGTAATCCTTGGCGGCTTCGAAGCGGTCGCGTTCGGCTTGGCGGTTCTGCGACATCATGATGATCGGCGCCTGGATGGCGGCGAGCATCGACAGGATCAGATTGAGGAAAACAAAGGGGTAGGGGTCGAAAGCGCCTGTTGCCAGGATGATGGTATTGATCAGCGTCCAGACCACAAGGAAGGCCAGGAAGGCGAGGATGAACGACCAGGAACCGCCGACGCGGGCGATGCCGTCGGCGACACGCTCACCGAACGAGGACTCGGCGGAAAGAGCGGCGTTGACATCGGTCGAGATGACTTTGCGCGCGTGCGCCTTTGCCAGCACGCGTTTTTCAATATCGCCGAGTTCGTCGGCCGGCTTGTCGAAATGATGGTGCATGAAGTTCGAAAGATTAGACATGGCCTGTTTCCGGTGCCCGTTATCGATGCAGTCGCTGTCGGGCGCAGTATTCCGCTCCTCCGGCAAATTGCAATGCGTGTCTATGCCGCGAGGCGGTTGCGTGTCCGTTCACAAAAATTTCGTCGCCGCAAGGTGCGGCTTTTGCCGCGGACATGTTGCGGTTGCGGAAGGTGCAGGCTAAATAAATGACATGACACAGGAAAACGCTCTTTCTGATATCTTCCGCATTGCCATCGGCCAGCTCAACCCGACGGTTGGCGATGTCGCCGGCAATCTCGCCAAGGCACGCGAAGCGCGCGCCGATGCGGCTCGCGAAGGGGCGCATCTGCTCGTTCTGACCGAGCTTTTCATCTCCGGCTATCCGCCTGAAGATCTGGTGCTGAAGCCGGCCTTCATCCGCGCCTGCTGGAAAGCTGTGGAGAATCTTGCCGCCGACACTGCCGATGGCGGGCCAGGTGTTCTCATTGGTTTTCCCCGGCAGGACGAGACCGGACGCTACAATTCCGTCGCCGTGCTCGACGGCGGCACGGTGATCGCGGTGCGCGACAAGATCGATCTGCCGAACTACGGCGAATTCGACGAGAAGCGCGTTTTCAACCAGGGCGCCATGCCGGGGCCGGTGAATTTCCGCGGCGTGCGCATCGGCATTCCGATCTGCGAGGATATCTGGGGCGACCTCGGCGTCTGCGAGACGCTGGCCGAAAGCGGGGCCGAGATTCTGCTGTCGCCGAACGGTTCGCCCTATTATCGAGGCAAGGTCGATATCCGCCATCAGGTGGTGTTGAAGCAGGTGATCGAGACCGGCCTGCCGCTGGTCTATGCCGCCCAGCTCGGCGGCCAGGACGAACTGGTATTTGATGGCGCCAGTTTCGCCTTCAATGCCGACAAGTCGCTCGCCTTCCAGATGAGCCAGTTCGAGACCGCGCTGGCGGTGACGACATGGAAGCGCGGCGAAACCGGCTGGCATTGCGCCGAAGGGCCGATGGCGCATATTCCTGAAGGCGAGGAGGCCGACTACCGCGCCTGCCTGCTCGGCTTTCGCGACTACGTCAACAAGAACGGCTTCAAGACGGTGGTGCTCGGCCTTTCCGGCGGCATCGACTCGGCGATCTGCACGGCAATCGCCGTCGATGCGCTGGGTGAGGAGCGGGTGCGCACCGTCATGCTGCCCTACCGCTACACATCGGAAGACTCGTTGAAGGACGCGGCCGATTGCGCAAAGGCGCTCGGCTGCCGCTATGACATCGTGCCGATCGAGCAGCCGGTGACGGGCTTCAGCAGCGCGCTGTCCGATCTCTTCGCGGGCACGGAGAGCGGCATCACCGAGGAGAACCTGCAGAGCCGGGCGCGCGGCGTCATCCTGATGGCGATCTCCAACAAGTTCGGCGCGATGGTGGTGACGACGGGTAACAAATCGGAAATGTCGGTCGGCTACGCCACGCTTTACGGCGACATGAACGGCGGCTTCAATCCGATCAAGGACCTCTACAAGATGCAGGTCTATGCGCTGGCCCGCTGGCGCAACGAGAATGTGCCGCCAAGTGCGCTGGGGCCGTCGGGCGAGGTGATCCCGAACAATATCATCGACAAGGCGCCGTCGGCCGAACTGCGTCCCGACCAGAAGGATCAGGATTCGCTGCCGCCCTATCCGGTGCTCGACGATATTCTCGAATGCCTGGTTGAGAAGGAGATGGCGGTCGAGGAGATCGTCGCGCGCGGCCATGATGTGGCGACCGTCCATCGCATCGAGCACCTGCTCTATCTCGCCGAATACAAGCGGCGGCAATCGGCGCCGGGCGTGAAGATCACCAAAAAGAATTTCGGGCGTGATCGGCGCTATCCGATCACCAACCGGTTCCGGGATCGCTAGCGCTGTCGGGATTGCTGACGCTATCGCTCTAGAAATGCGAGGGAGGAAACATGCGCAGCTCGGTCGAGATCTACAATGTCAGGACGGGCAGAGCTCGCGAGGTTTGGCAGACGGACAAGCTCGTCGAGGCGCCGAACTTCTCGCCCGACGGTTCCTACCTGCTCTTGAACGGCGACGGGCTGCTCTGGCGACTGCCGCTCGATGGCGGCGAAGTCGTCAAGGTCGATACCGGCTTTGCCGTCAACTGCAACAATGATCACGGCATTTCACCCGATGGCACCGAGATCGTCATTTCTGATAAGACCGAATTCGGCAAGTCGACGATCTATATCCTGCCCATCGAAGGCGGCAAGCCGTGGCTCGTCACCGAGAACCAGCCGTCCTACTGGCACGGCTGGTCGCCCGATGGCCGCCAGCTTGCCTATTGCGGCATCCGCGACGATCTCTTCGACATCTATACGATCTCCGTCGACGGCGGCGCCGAGACGCGGCTGACGCATGGCGAGGGCCGCAATGACGGGCCGGATTATTCCGCTGACGGACAATGGATCTATTTCAATTCCAGCCGCACGGGGCTGATGCAGATCTGGCGCATCCACCCCGATGGCAGCGGGCTGGAGCAGGTGACGTCGGACAATCAGGGTAACTGGTTCGCCCATCCATCGCCCAGCAATGACAAGGTTCTGCTCCTGTCCTATGACCCCTCGGTTTTCGACCATCCGCGCGATCTCGACGTGCGGCTGCGGCTGATGGACATGGATGGCGGCAATCTCAAGACGTTGTTCGAGCTGTTCGGCGGGCAGGGCACGATCAACGTGCCCTGCTGGTCACCAGACGGTGACGAGTTTGCCTATGTGCGCTATTTCCCGGCGAGATCTTGAGAGCGGCGCACCGCCATTTTTTTATGGGGTGGTGGTGGCCTGTCTGGCACGATTGAACCTTGTGCGCCTGACTAACTTGACGCGACGTCCGGCACATAGTTGCCGGTTTGGTTGCGCCTAGCGCTTCATTTGTCACTCCTCGATACATCCATAAATTCAACTTGACCGCGACCACCGAACGCCACTGAGAGAAAAATGGGATCTGCCGAAAGCGGTTTCTTAACCTCGCACCCCACGTAAAAGCTCACGTTTGCAAGCTGCTCGGTTTCTGACACTTCGATTCTGGAACAACTCGCATATCGTATTCGATCCATTTCCTGGGATTCAGCAAGGTATTTATTTAATATATCCCTCGTCTGCTCTTCCGGGCTCTTGTGTGACTGGAGAGTTTCTCCATAGGAGTATATAAAAAGTATAGAAATTGTACAGAATAATACTATGGGACGACTTAGTATTGTAACAAAACGAAACTTCATCTTGCACCTATGGGCGCGGCTGTTGCGACGATATGCATTTTCCCAAAGCTCTGATCTAATCCTCAAGTCAACTCGCTTAGGGCTGGCGGGCGGCCACTATTTGATGATGGGGAGCGGGGGGCAGTTGATCCGCGGACTCTATCAATACCCGTAAGGCATTTTGTCGGCCGTACTTGCGCCGAATTCTCCGCAGTAAGCTTTCCGGGCCTCGTAATCGCCAATGTATTCGCCAGCGGAATTGTCGTGACAATTCGAGATTATGGCATCGGCGGCAAGGCCCGACCAAACTATCGCGATAACGAAGACAATCAGGCATGACAGGCAAAATCCGCCCAGAATTTTCAACAAGCGCATCGGTAGCCCCGTTGTCTAGCTAAACGTGTTTATGGGGTCCTTTCAATTGAGCAAGGCCGCTTCTAGCACGATGTAGCCGATCCTTTGATGATGGGGCAGTGGGTTTGTGCGTTTTCTATAGCACCTTCGCCACTCTGACATGCTAATCGGCCTAGATAGACCCAGCTAACAGCGTTTCAAATAGGAACTTACTCAATCGTGCGTAAAGTATTGATCGCGACCTTAGCCTTCATGATCTGCTGCCCTGTTCTACTGTTTATCACGTTTCCGGTCGAGTATCTTCGGAGGCTCGGAAAATACGAGCACTCTCATGCTCTCAATCGGATGGCGGTCCCGATCGCCAGATTCTATATACAGAATGATATGAGATATGCTTGCGGTAACGAGACGTACTTCAGGAATTATAATGCCATGAGCTTTTTCGATGACCTGCCGCTTTCGCCGGACGAGGAGATCATGCTTCAGTCACAGGACAAGATTGCACTCCTGTTTTTGAGTGACGTCGTTTATGACGATAATGAATATCTCGACTCTATTCGAATCGTGACCGCTTATAATATGGTCGTCGCCTCTAAGTGCCTGCACAGGCGCACGTCGTGAAAAGCCCTCACCGGCGGACGCGGTCGAAGTGCTGGCTTCCTATAGCCTGGTCAAACCGGAACCATGGGGCGGCTTCTGGACCGATGAGGGCCTGCATCTTTTGGACGAAGATTGACCTGCGAATGGGCGGCGGGATATCTGCCCGCCGCGATTGATAGAGCCGCTCAGGCCGCGACGGCGGCCTTGCGACGATCGCGGACGGCGTGGGCCAGATTATCGAGCACGTCGACCGACATGTCCCAGTCGATGCAGCCGTCGGTGATGGACTGGCCGTAGACCAGCGGTTTGCCTGGCACGAGATCCTGGCGGCCGGCGACGAGGTTGCTCTCGATCATCATGCCCTTGATGTGGCGGTTGCCGGCGGCGATCTGCGAGGCCACGGATTTGACGACGCGCGGCTGGTTCATCGGATCCTTGCTGCTGTTGGCATGGCTGGCATCGATCAGGATGCGTGGGGTCACACCCAGTTTGACGGCTTCGCCCACGACAGCTTCGACATCGGCTGCTTCATAGTTCGGCTGTTTGCCGCCACGCAGGATGATGTGGCAGTCCTCATTGCCCTTCGTCGAGGCAATGGCGGCTTGCCCGTCCTTGGTGACGGCGGGGAAATGATGCGGCTGCGAGGCGGCTAGGATGGCGTCGAGCGCGACACGGACGCCGCCGTCAGTGCCGTTCTTGAAGCCGATCGGGCAGGAGAGGCCGGAAGCGAGCTGGCGATGGATCTGGCTTTCCGTCGTGCGGGCGCCGATCGCGCCCCAACTGACGAGGTCGGCAATGTATTGCGGCGTGATCGTCTCGAGGAATTCGACGCCGGCGGGCAGCCCCATGGCGTTGACGTCGAGCAGCAGGCGCCTGGCAATCCGAAGCCCCTCCTCGATGCGGTAGCTGCCATCGAGATGCGGGTCGTTCATCAAGCCCTTCCAGCCGACCGTAGTGCGAGGCTTTTCGAAATAGACGCGCATGACGATTTCGAGATCGCTGGAGAAGCGCTGCCGCTGTTCCGCCAGCCGCTCGGCATATTCGCGTGCCGCAGCAGGATCATGGATGGAGCAAGGGCCGATGACGACGATCAGGCGGTCGTCTTCTCCCTCGAGAATCTTATGGATCGCATGGCGGTTGCTGGTTACCGTCTCGCTGACGGCAACGGTTCGGGGGATTTCCGCGATGATATCAGCGGGTTTGGTCAGCGGTGTGATCTCGAGGATGCGGAGATCGTCAATGGTATCGGACACGGTATGGCTCCTGTTTGGTCATACCGTGCGGAACAAAAAAGCCGCCAGGTAGACTAGCGGCTGTTCGGGTTGTCGTCGCGTCGACTTCAGTTACGCATAGACCCGCATCCGCTGGGAGCAGCGGTACAAATAAAATCGCGAGGCGTAGATCGAAGTGGTCGACATCGGGCGTGTGTATCGTCGCGGCAGCATTTTGTCACGCAGAATTTGCGGCTTAAAAACCAGGGCGCGGTACCCTTCCCGCAGGGAGCAGAAAGCATATCGCCCAAAAGCGCGGGGCTTCAGGGCGATATGAAGGAGAAGCCGAGATCAGAGGGCGTCGACGTTCACGCCGACGGTGATGGCGCCGATCGGCGTTCCCTTGTCATCGGAAATCGTGACGCTTGCCTGCGACTGCAGCGCCTGGGTCGATTCGTCCTTTTCGATATCGTCGACGAAGACGGCGTCCTTGCCGGCGCCGAAGGATTTCTGGAACTTGCCTTCGTCGCCCTGCCAGTAGTCGGAGGTGGGATCGCTTTGGCCGACATTCAGCCCCTTTGCATCCATGACGAAGATTTCGGCAATCTTGCCATTGGAGGCAGCCTTCTTTTCCTGAAGGAATTTCGACAGCGCATTGCCGAGCACGCCGTCAATCATCGAATGGTCGGAACCATCGACCTCGGCGCGCCACTTCTTGTCGAGGGCGTCGATATCGGCCTGGCCCAGATTGGCGTTTGCGGCATTCTGCGCCTTGATGGCCTCGATGATAACCGGATCGTTCAGCCAGGGCTTTATGTCGCTTGTCACGTAGTCGGAGATCGGGGCGAGCTTCGCATCCTGCGCCATGGATACGCCCATAGGCACGGCGACTGCGGTGCAGGCCAAAAGAAATGCGGTCACGACTTTCTTCATAACTGTTCCCTTCCCGATTTTTGGGGTGTTGAGGATTGAAAGCTTATTGAACGACGTTTGCGTCAGAACTCTTCCCAGGCATCGGGAGAAGCGGCGATGGCGGTGTTGCCCGCATGCCGCTGCGACAAGGCCCTCTGTTCCGGACGAGATTGACGAACGGGTTGAGTGGCTTTGGGCTGGCTGGCGGCAGAGGCTGCGACAGTGAACCTGCCGGCCGAATCCTGCAGAAGGCGTCCCTGTGTGCGCAGCTCCTGGCAGGCCGCGTTGGTCTCTTCGACCATTGCCGCGTTCTGCTGGGTGGCCTGATCCATCTGGTTGATGGCGCCATTGATTTCCTGCAGGCCGGTCGCCTGTTCGCGATAGGACTGGACGATGGAAGCGATGCTGTCGCTGATGCGGTTGATCTGCTCTTCGATCTTCAAGAGGGCATCGCCGGTTTCGTTCACCAGCCCGACGCCGGCTGCCACTTCCTGGCCGGAGACGCTGATCAGGTTTTTGATTTCCTTCGCCGCCTTGGCGGACCGCTGGGCAAGTTCCCGCACTTCCTGTGCGACGACGGCAAAACCCTTGCCGGCTTCGCCAGCACGCGCCGCCTCGACGCCAGCGTTCAGCGCCAGCAGGTTGGTCTGGAAGGCGATTTCATCGATGACGCTGATGATGCGGCCGATCTGGCTCGACGAGGTCTGGATCCTGTCCATCGCTCCGATCGCGTCGCGTACCACGGTCGCCGAGACATGCGCGCTGCGCTTCGTTTCCTCGACCAGCTTCCCGGCACTCTCAGCCCGTTGCGATGACATTCTGACCGTGGTGGTTACCTCATCCAATGCGGCGGCGGTCTGTTCCAAGGCTGCTGCCTGCTGCTCGGTCCGCCTGGCGAGCTGATCGGCGGAGGAGGCAAGCTCGCTCGATCCGCCTTCCACTGCGACTGAAGCGATCTTGATCTCGGTCAATGCGGCCGCAACCGCTTCGACCATGCGGTTGAAATCCTGCCGCAGTTTATCGAATTCAGGACCGAGATCGGCGAGGTGTATCGAGAAGTCGCCGGCGGCGAGCTTTTCCAATTCATTTGCGAGCGCTGTCATGACCTGCCGCTGAGCATTGCTGGCTTCCTCCGTCAAGGATGCGTTGCGCGCCCGTTCGGCGTCGAATGAGGCGCTCTGCTCGGCCGCGGCCTGCTCTCTTTCGACCTTGGCAATCGCCTCGTTGCGGAAGACTTCCAAGGCACGTGCGAGGAAACCGATCTCGTCGCCGTTTTCCCTGTAGGTAACGGGAGAGGCCAGATCGCCTTTCTGCAGCGCGCTGATCCGCTCGCTGAGAACCCTGAGGGGGCGGCCGACGAGGCTGCGCATGGCGAGAAGAAAGGCGACAACGGCGATGGCGGTGATGACGAACTGCGTCAGCAGCGAAATCAGGACCTTCTGCTTGACTTCGGCAGCGATTTTTTCGACCGACCAGTTGGTGACGACGTAGCCGGTCGCCTTGCCTGATTTATCCAACGGAAGCGGCGCAATGATCGTAACAACGCCGGCAGATATTCCGCTGTCATCGATCGTCGTTTTCTCAGGCTTGGTGCTGAGGCTCTTTGCCAGATCGGCGGGTGCCGGCAAACCGCTGATGCCGTCACGTGTCCACGTATCGACGGCGGCAGGTTCGGCGTTGAAGGCGGCAAACTGCACAAGATCAAGCGAGGGGTCGTCGCGGTAAAGCGAATAGGCGTCGCGCACAGCATTCGCCTTGCCCCATTTCACGCCGCCGGCGGCCAGAGACGCAAACTGCTCCACATCCTTGGACCAGTTCGCCTTGGCGCCATCGATCAACGCCCTGGTTTCGTACATCCAGGTGTAGGTGGCAAAGGCGGAGATGCCGCAAAGGTTGACGGTCACGATAATCGCCGCCAGCTTGGCTGTCAGAGGCATCGTTTTCAAAAAATGGAACATGCCGCGGGGGCCTCGAAACGCGGGCTCGGTCAGATATGTTTCCGACCAGCCTATCAATACAGGCATCCACGCCGGCGGTCGCAGCATGAGCACTCATGCCCATGTCCCCTGTGCGACCCAAAACGCGCAAACGCAGTCTGTCTTCGATGTGTGAAGAAATCATAAAGTGGAATGGGATAGCGAAACGGCGGCCAGCGGGATCAAGGGCTGTTTTCCGCCATGGCCTCTTCCGGCTCGGCCTGGCGGTGCTTGCGGCGGCGCGTCGTCAGTTCGGCGCCGGCATCGCGCGGCAGGCGCAGGAAGGTGATGCAGGCCAGCGCCGAAATCGCCGAGACGCTGAAGAAGGCGGTGTGAAAATCCGAGACCAGAAGCCTGCCGCCGTGGAGGCTGCTCGAAATTTCGAGGATGCCGCCGGCGATCGCCACACCCATTGCCATGGATATACGCTGGGCAACGGCGTTGATCGCGGTCGCCTGGCTGCTGTCGGCCTCACCGACATCGCCGAAGGCCATGGCGTTGACGCCTGAGAAGGCCATGGAGCGGAACAGGCCGCCGATCAGCAGGCAGGCCATGATCAGCGGCAGCGGCGTCTCCCTGGTAAAAAGGCCGTTGATGCCGAGGAAGATTGCCGCCAGCAAGGTGGTGATCGATATCACGGTGCGGAAACCGAAGGCATTGAAGGTGCGCGAAGCGGCAAATTTCGACCCCATGGAGCCGAGCGCGCTGACGAAGGTGACCGAGCCCGATTGCAGCGGCGTCAGGCCGAAGCCGAGCTGCAGCATCAGCGGCATCAGGAAGGGCAGGGCGCCGAGGCCCATGCGGAAATTCGAGGCGCCGAGGATCGCCGCCCGGAACATCGGATAACGGAACATTTTCGGATCGAGCAGCGGATAGGGCGCGCGGCGGGCATGCAGGAGATAGAGGAGGCCGGCAAGGATGCCGACGGCCACCGTGACATAGCCGTAGATGACAGGCACGGCCGGCAGGCTGATCACCGACAGGCCGAAGACGAAGCCAGAAAAGCCGATGCCGCAAAGGAAGAAGCCCGGAAAATCCATCGGCCGTGGACTGCGAGGCTCGACCGCCGGCAGGAAACGCGTGACGAGGATGATGCCGAGCACGCCGATCGGGACATTGATCCAGAAGATCCAGTGCCAGGTGAGATAGGTGGTGAGGAAACCACCGATCGGAGGCCCCATGATCGGGCCGATCAGCGCGGGGATGGTCAGCCAGGCCATGGCATCGACGAGTTCGTGGCGCGGCGTTCCCCGGACCAGCAGCAGACGGCTGACCGGCGTCATCATCGAGCCGCCGGCGCCCTGGATCAGCCGCGCGACGACGAAGGCCGCAATCGAATTGGAAAAGGCGCAGGCGACTGAGCCGATCATGAAGACGAAGATCGCCATACGGAAGATGTTGCGCGCGCCGAAACGATCCGACATCCAGCCGCTGATCGGGATGAAGATCGCCAGTGCCACGAGATAGCTGGTGACGGCAAGCTTCAGCGCGATCGGCGAGGTGCCGATATCGGCTGCGATCGCCGGCAGGCTGGTGGCGATGACGGTCGAATCCATCTGTTCCATGAACAGGGCGACCGCAAGGATCATGGGTGTCAGGCGGGGCACGGGCAACTGGGTGCAAAGAGGAAAATTGCGGCGCCACAGGCGTCGGTTAGGATCTGTTCGGTTCTACGGCAGCGATGCACAGCTGTCCACGCGATCGATGTCACATACGGGTGAATGCGGCATGAGGTCGCTTGCCGCAGGGCCGGTTTGCTGAAATAGATGCGCCGTCAGGTGCCCGCTTTTCAAGCGGGAGAATCGGGAATCCGGTGCGAGACCGGAACGTGCCCAACGCTGTAAGGCCGACGTTTGCCGCTTTATCATGCCACTGGCTTTCGCCGGGAAGGCTGCGGCAGACGGATGACGCCAAGTCAGAAGACCGGCCTGGCAAGATAGACCGAACCCGCGCGGACGGCGGGCGGTTGCGTTGTTGGGGATTTGACGATGCGACCCTTTGATGAGGATGCCCTGTCCGTGGCGTCCGGTTTTTCCTTGGCCGAACGCGAGGCCGTCTATCACGCGATCATGACGCGGCGCGACGTTCGCAGCCAGTTCCTGCCCGAGCCCTTGCCCGACGACGTGGTGGAACGGCTGCTGACCGCCGCGCACCACGCACCCTCCGTCGGCTTCATGCAGCCGTGGAATTTCATTCTGGTGAGAAGTCCAACGGTGCGAGCGCGCATCCGCGATGCCTTTGCCAAGGCCAACGAGGAAGCGGCATTGATGTTTGAGGGCGAGCGGCGGCAGGTCTATCGCTCCCTCAAGCTGGAAGGCATCGTGGAGGCGCCGCTCGGTATCTGCGTAACCTGCGATCCCACCCGCAGCGGCAGCGTGGTGCTGGGGCGCACGCACAATCCGCGAATGGACAGCTATTCGACAGTCTGCGCCATCCAGAATCTCTGGCTGGCGGCCCGCGCCGAAGGGATCGGCATTGGCTGGGTCAGCATCTTTCACGAAGCCGACCTGAAGACCATTCTCGGCATCCCCGAGCATATCGAAGTGGTTGCCTGGCTCTGCGCCGGTTTCGTCGACCGGCTCTACGACCAGCCGGAACTCTCGGTCAAAGGCTGGCGGCAGCGGCTACCGCTTGAGGAACTCGTCTTCCACGATGGCTGGGGAAGGAACGAGAGGTAGCGATCACTGCTGCTGCGGCTGCGGGCCAGGTGCGGCAGGATTGGCAAGGTCGATCGAGCCCTGGTCGCCGGCGAGGAATTGCGGGCCGACCTGGCGGACCTTGTTCTGCGTGGGGTCGTAGGGACGCTCTGGAACCGATGGCTGCGGCGCGGCGGCGGCCGCTGTATCCTTCGCCGGCGGATTGGTGCGGATGGTGGTGATCGAGCCCTGTGGCGGCGGCTGGCTTATCGCCTGCTTGCCGCGCATCTCGTCGTAATAGGCGGTGAGATTGCAGGCACAGGCGTTTTTCTCGCCGGGCGCGCGGCTTTTGTAAGCGAAGGCGTTCTTCATGGCGCTGTAGGGCGTGCCGGTTGCGACCGAGATCATGTTCGAGGCTTCCGTGCTCGTCACGTCGCGATAGAAAAGCTGGGTTTCGATGCCGGGGCACATCTTGGCGCAGGTCTGGGAGTCGCGGCCGAAATCGACCGAGGTGGTGTTTGAACTGATCGGGAAGAAGCCGCCGTCACAGCTGCGCACGCAGATGGTGCTGACCGGCGACAGCATATCGGCCCGCGGCAGGCCGTAGCGCGGATCGGCCTCTCCGCCGCCGAGCGGAATGAAAGTGTCCGAACGCATCGCCTGCTCCTCGACGCTCGGGGCAGGGTCGTTGGCATTGCGCTCGGAAGGCGCATAGAAGTTCTCGCTGTTGCAGCCGTTGCTGTCGAGCGCGGCCATCAGTTCGCGGCGGTCGTCATCGGCGCCGTTCCGGCCGGCCAGCTCGTTGCGGCGGTCCTGGAGATAAGCGATATTGTCGATCATCCGGCCTTCGGCCTGCGACAGCTCGGTGCAATAATCGGCATTCTCGCCGCCGATCACAACCATGCTGCCCGAGGTGCAGCCGTAGTTGCGCAGATCGTTACGCACCTTGCGAAGCTCGAGGTTCTGCTCGGCCATGGCACTGGCATATTGGCGTGCTTCCGGGCCGTTGCCATTGCCGATCGAGCGCGGCAGGTCGGCGAGACGGCCGCGCAGGTCCTCACAGATGGCATTGGTCTGCGCGACGGCGGGCGCTGCGAAGGCGAGGAGAAGGGCGAGAGACAGGTTTCGGCGTTTCACGGCGTCGTCCCGGAATGAGCAAACGGTCGGTGGGTCGAATGCGACTTCAATCGGCCGCGCGTTTTCCCTTAACGGATTTCTCTTAATAAGCTCAAAGAAAATATTAGCGTATTTTCCTGATCTTATCCAGCAATCGCCAGAGACGCGGTGAAAATGACAAGCATCCCCGACGAGATCCCTTCCTTTGCACCGACATCAGGCGTGACGGAAGCCCAACACGGCCTTCACCTCTTCGCGGACGGTTGTTATGAGCCCGGTTCCGGGCATGGAGGCTGGTCGTTTGTCGCTTATCGCGATGCGGTGGAAATCGCCTCCGACTTCGGTGGCGTCGACGATTCCAGCAATAATGCCATGGAATTGACCGCCGTTCTCAGGGCCGCCATGTGGATCAACAGCCAAACAGCCGGAGAACCCGCGATCATCTGGTCCGATTCCGTCTATGCCGTCAAAGGCTGCAACAGCCGCCGACATATCTGGAAGAACAACGGCTGGAAGAAAAGCAGCCCGAATGGACATGGGCGACGGCGAACGATCGACAATGCGGACCTCTGGAAAGCCGTCGATCTTCAGCTATCCCAAAACGCCCTGGTGACCATTGCCTGGTGCAAGGGACATTTGGGGATTGCCGGCAACGAGCGCGCGGACGCGCTCGCAGATAGGGGACGCCTGTCGATAGCCGATGGCTGACGTTGGCGGCAACCGGCTTACGCCGGCTGCGATGCCTCGACGACGGCGAGGGCGGCCATGTTGACGACGCCGCGGGAGGTGACCGAAGGCGCCAGGATGTGGGCGGGCAGGGCGGTGCCGAGCAGGATCGGGCCGACATGCAGGCCGTCCGTCATCGACTTGACCACGCCGAGCGTGATGTTGGCGGCGTCGAGATTTGGGAAGACCAGCAGGTTCGCCTCGTCGTGCAATGTCGTATCCGGCATGACGCGTTTGCGCAGTGCTTCGGTGATGGCGCTTTCGCCATGCATTTCGCCGTCGACCTCAAGATCGGGGGCAGTCTCGCGCACGAGCTGCAGGGCGTTGCGCATCTTCGTGGCGCTCTCGGATTCGCGCGAGCCGAAGTTGGAATGCGAGACGAGGGCGGCGCGCGGGGTGATGCCGAAACGGCGAATTTCCTCGGCCGCCAGCACCGTTGCCTCGGCAACCTCCTCGGCGCTCGGATTGAAGGTGACGTAGGTGTCGGTGAAGAAGGTGGCGCCGCGCTGCGAGATCATCAGGCTGAGGGCGGAGAAATCGCGGACATTCTTGCGTTTGCCGATGATCTGACGGACGTCGCGCAGATGTTTTTCATAGCGGCCTTCCAGACCGCAGATCAGCGCATCGGCTTCGCCGCGCCTCAGCGCCAGTGCGCCGATGACGGTGGTGTTGGTGCGCACGATGGTGCGGGCGGCTTCGGGAATGACGCCGCGGCGGCCAACGAGGGAGAAATACAGATCGACATATTCGCGGAAGCGCGGATCGTCTTCCGGGTTGATGACTTCGAAATCCTGCAGCGGCCGGATACGCAGACCGTAGCGCTTCAGGCGCGTCTCGATGACCTGCGGGCGGCCGATGAGGATCGGGTCGGCAAGGCCTTCCTCCAGCAGCACCTGGGCGGCGCGCAGCACACGCTCATCCTCGCCCTCGGAGAAGATGACGCGCTTGCGCTCGGCGGCCTTGGCGGCGGTGAAGATCGGCTTCATGACGAAGCCGGAGCGGAAGACGAAGCGGTTCAACTGGTCGAGATAGGCGTCGAAATCCTGGATCGGGCGGCGCGCCACGCCGCTCTGTTCGGCGGCCTTGGCAACGGCAGGCGCGATGCGCAGGATCAGGCGCGGATCGAAGGGCGAGGGGATCAGGTAATCCGGGCCGAAGACCGGCGTCTCGCCGGAATAGGCGCGGGCGGCGACGTCCGACGGTTCCTCGCGGGCAAGGGCGGCGATGGCGCGCACGGCCGCCATCTTCATTTCCTCGTTGATCGTCTCGGCGCCGCAATCGAGCGCACCGCGGAAGATATAGGGGAAGCAGAGGACGTTGTTGACCTGGTTGGCGAAATCCGAGCGGCCGGTGCAGATCATCGCGTCGGGGCGAGCGGCACGGGCAAGATCAGGCATGATTTCGGGCGTCGGATTGGCGAGCGCCATGATCAGCGGCTTGTCGGCCATCTGCGCCAGCAGCTCCGGCTTCAGCACGCCGGCGGCCGACAGGCCGAGGAAGACGTCGGCGCCGCCGATATTTTCGGCGAGCGTGCGCGTGTCGCTCTTCTGGGCGTAGACGGATTTCCATTCGTCCATCAGCTCGGTGCGGCCCTCATAGACGAGGCCTTCGAGATCGTGGACCCAGATGTTTTCGCGTTTTGCGCCGAGAATGACCAGCAGGTTGAGGCAGGCAAGGGCGGCGGCCCCGGCGCCGGAGGCGACGATCTTGACGTTCTCGATTGCCTTGCCGGCAAGTTCCAGCCCGTTTAGGATCGCGGCGGCGACGATGATCGCCGTGCCGTGCTGGTCGTCGTGGAAAACCGGGATCTTCATCTTCTCGCGCAGGCGCCGCTCGACCTCGAAACATTCCGGCGCCTTGATGTCTTCGAGATTGATGCCGCCGAAGGTCGGCTCCAGCGAGCTGACGGTCGAGACCATCTGCTCGACGCTTGCCGCGTCGATCTCGATATCGAAGACATCGATGCCGGCGAACTTCTTGAAGAGCACGGCCTTGCCTTCCATCACCGGCTTCGAGGCCAGCGGACCGATATTGCCGAGGCCGAGCACGGCGGTGCCGTTGGAGATGACGGCGACGAGATTGGCGCGCGAGGTATATTCAGCCGCCATCTCAGGATTGTCTCGGATGGCAAGGCAAGGGGCGGCAACGCCCGGCGAATAGGCGAGCGCCAGGTCGCGCTGGTTGCCGAGCGGCTTGGTTGCCTGGATCTCCAGCTTGCCGGGACGGGGATAGCGGTGGAAAAAGAGCGCCTGCTCGTCGAGATCGCCGCTTGTCAGGTTCTTGTCCGTCTTGGATTTTTCCTGGTTATCCATTGCCGCCTCCGTGCACGTCTTTTTGGGAGTTCCCTCCATACATCAATCGGATACGGGCGACAGTATGGAAATGGGGGATGGGCGAAGTTTTCGAGAAGTGGGCGCCCCGTGGCTTCAGGCGATTAGCTAATCCTTTTGGAAAACTTGTTTGGCGATCACCGCAGGCGCAATATGCTGCCGCGACGGTGCGGGGCGCCGGTCGCATGGAGGAAATCATGGACAATTTGAACCTCACGACCCTGCAAAGGGGGCAGACGATGGTCAATGACGTGGCCATCGATGCGTTTGCCGCCGGATTTCGCGGCAATCTCCTGACCGGTAAAGACAAGGATTACAATGAGGCTCGGGCGATCTGGAATGCGATGATCGACCGGCGGCCCGGGCTTATCGCGCGTTGCGCCGGTGCTGCCGATGTCATGCGCGCGGTGCGGTTTGCCCGCGACAACAATCTTCTCGTTTCGGTGCGCGGCGGTGGGCACGGCATTGCCGGCAACGCGGTTTGCGAGGGCGGCGTCGTCATCGATCTGTCGGCGATGAAATCGGTGCGGGTCGACCCGGAGACGCGCCGCGCCAGGATCGAGCCGGGGGCAACGCTTGCCGATGTCGACCAGGAAACGCTGGCCTTCGGGCTGGTGCTGCCGACCGGCATCAATTCCACCACCGGCATTGCCGGCCTGACGCTTGGCGGCGGCTTTGGCTGGCTGACCCGCAAATTCGGGCTGACGATCGACAATCTGGTCTCGGTCGATGTGGTGACGGCCGATGGCGAACTGGTCAAGGCAAGCGAGACGGAAAGGCCGGACCTCTTCTGGGCCTTACGCGGCGGCGGCGGCAATTTCGGTGTCGTCACCTCCTTCGAGTTTCAGCTGAACCCGCTGCATTCCGATGTTCTTGCCGGGCTGGTCGTACATCCCTTCGCTGACGCGGAGAGAGTGCTGCGGGAATATCGGCAGGCGCTGGAAGCCGCACCCGATGAACTGACCTGCTGGGTGGTGATGCGCCAGGCGCCGCCGCTGCCCTTCCTTCCGGCCGAGTGGCACGGCAAGGAGGTCGTGGTGCTCGCCATGTGCTATTGCGGAGATATCGCGGCGGGAGAAAAAGCGACGGAAAGATTGCGAGCGATCGGAAAGCCGATTGCCGATGTCGTCGGTCCGGTGCCGTTCACCGGCTGGCAGCAGGCATTCGATCCGTTGCTGACGCCAGGTGCGCGCAATTACTGGAAGAGCCAGGATTTCGCCTCGCTTTCGGATGCGGCGATCGAGGTGCTGCTCAACGCCGTGCGCAAGCTGCCGGGACCGGAATGCGAGATATTCGTCGGCCATGTCGGTGGCGCGGCCGGCCGTATTGCCACCGAGGCCACCGCATTTCCGCAGCGCAGTTCGCATTTCGTCATGAACGTGCATGCGCGCTGGCGGGAGGCCGGGATGGATGCAAATTGCACCGGCTGGGCGCGCGAACTTTTCGAGGCAACCAAGCCGCATGCCGTGGGAACCGCCTATATCAACTTCATGCCTGATGACGAGGCCGATCGGGTGGAAATGGCCTATGGCGCCAATTACGCCCGGCTTGCCGAAATCAAGCGGCGTTATGATCCTGACAATCTGTTTCGGATGAATCAGAACGTCAAACCGATGGCGGCTGTGCGGGCTGCGTGAGGGGATCGAAACGGAACTTGGCTGCAGTGAAAACCCCTCCCGACAAGGGAGGGGCTTGATGCTGCTGCCGATGCTTTGCATTCGTCCCTTTGTGGGGTCTATCCCTCAGGCTTCGGCGTGATCGTCACGTCGGCGCCATAGGCATCGCGCAGTTCATTTTCCTGTCCCGGCTGCCGGTCGGCCGCCTCATGCAACAGGATCGACTCGTATCCTTGCAGGCGCGTCCCCTTGATCAGTGTGATATCGGCATTTCCGGGGTTGTCGGAACGCTCGAACCACTCGACGGGGCGGTGGAGAAAATTCATTTCGACTGCCCGATTGGTGACGCCATGGCCGACGATCACGACGTTGTGGCTGCTGTTTTCGGCGTCGCGCATGACGGTCTGCAGGAAGAGGCGCACCCGCTGGGCCACATCCGCCCGGCTCTCGCCATCCGGCGGCCGCGCGTAGAACTTGCCGCTGTTGCTGCGCAGCCTCGCCCATTTTTCGAATTCTTCGGGGAATTTCTGCTTCTGTTCGGCATGGTCATAGATTTCGGTGAAAAGACCGAAATCCTGCTCGCGCAGCAGGTAATCCTCCCGGATCTCGCCGATGAAGCTTTCCGGCAAGGCTGTCAGCAAGGCATCCTTGCTCTGCCGTGTCCTGAGGAATGGTGAGTACCAGATCTGCAGCTTGCCGAAATCGGCGCGTGGCAATGCCTTCAGATAGGAGGCGATGGCGCTGCCGGCTTCGACCGCCTGACGGTGGCCCCACTGTGTCAGCGGCACGTTGTGATCACCGAATTGGCGATAGGCCTGTTCGTTGAGGTTGCCGAGAGATTCGCCGTGGCGAACGAGAAAGAGGCGCATCAGCCATCCCGCAGTGTCGGATCTGGAATCGCCGCCATCATGAACGTGCCCGATGGAGAGGGCAACATCGCCACCGCGCCGGCTTTTCCGCAACCTGTCATCTTCCTGAAACACGAGTCTGGTTTTGGAAGGCTAGATGAAAGATGGGGCATGAGCGACGCTCGTGATAGACATGATGGAACCCAGACATTTCCGCACGCTCTTCATTTCCGATGTCCATCTCGGCTCGAAGGCCGCGAAGGCTGATTTCCTCCTGGATTTCCTGCGCCACCACGAGGCCGATACGATCGTGCTCGTCGGCGACATCGTCGACGGCTGGCGCCTGAAGCGCAGCTGGTACTGGCCGCAGGTCTGCAACGACGTGGTCCAGAAGCTGTTGCGCAAGGCGCGCAAGGGCACGCGCGTCGTCTATATTCCCGGCAATCACGACGAATTTCTGCGCGACTTCCCGGGCATGCATTTCGGCGGCATCGAGGTTGTCGAGCGCATGATGCATAACGGCGCCGACGGCAAGAAATATCTGATCCTGCACGGCGACGAATTCGACGTCGTCGTCCGCAACGCCCGCCTGCTCGCCTATCTCGGCGACTGGGCCTACGATACGGCGATCCGCATCAACCTCCTGCTCGCGGCCGTGCGCCGCCGCCTCGGTATGCCCTATTGGTCGTTTTCGGCCTGGGCGAAGCTGCAGGTCAAACATGCCGTCAACTTCATCGGCGAGTTCGAGCGCGTCGTGGCGGAGGAAGCTCGCAAAAACGGCGCCGACGGTGTCATCTGCGGACACATCCATCACGCCATCATCCAGGACATGGACGGCATCCGCTACATCAATACGGGCGATTGGGTGGAAAGCTGCACGGCGGTCGCCGAACATGAGGATGGCACCTTCGAACTGATCACCTGGCGAGCGCTCGCCAGCAGCGTGCCGACGCTTTCCGCCATTGAAATGCACGATGAAGGCGAACTGGCCCCGCAGGCGGCCTGATTTCGGCATCGGCGCGTCCGCACTCCACCGACTTACCCGTTACCGTCGGGCGACAGGCTGTATTTATTTTCTAAAACGTTTCAGTAGGGCTATTTCTCGCAATAGGCGCCTCCAGGGTGGTGTGTTAGGACAACGACCAGTTTCCTTCAGGTCCACCAATGATTCCCGCCCAACATTCCCCGAGTGAGGGAGCGCCCCCGCGCTTCCGGCTGCTCAGCGCGCTTTCCTATTGCGCACCGCTGCTCGTCAACGGCATCGTTCTGCCGTTCTTTCCGGTCTGGCTTGCGACCCACAGTTTCAGCGACCACGAGATCGGCATCATCCTTGCCATACCGATGGTGGTGCGCGTGCTGGTGGCGCCCGTCGTCGCGATGATTGCCGACCGTCTGAAGGAGCGCGCCGACGTGCTGCTCTGGTCAGGCAACCTGTCGCTGCTGACGGCTATCGCGCTTTTCTGGACGACGAGCTTCTGGCCGGTGACGATCGTCTATGCGCTGCAGGGCGCCACCTTCGCGCCCTATGTGCCCGTCGTCGAATCGATCGTCATTTCGGGTGTGCGCCGCTGGGGGCTCGATTACGGATCGATGCGCGTCTGGGGCTCTATTGCCTTCATCGTCTCGACGCTGGTCGGTGGCCAACTGATCAGCCGGTGGGGCGGCGGATTGGTGCTCGATGTCATGGTGTTCGGCTTTGCCATGACGGTCGTCATGGCGATCTTCTGTCCGCGCATCGGGCCGACGCGGCGGCGTGGCCAGCCGATCAACATTCCGGCCGCCACCGGCAGCGGACTGCGCGAGCCGCATTTGCTGCTGCTCTTGATCGGTGTCGCCATCCAGCAGTCGAGCCATGCAGTGCTCAACGCGTTCTCGTCGATCTATTGGCATCATCTCGGTTTTTCCGGCACGGAGGTCGGCTTGCTCTGGAGCGCCGGCGTTGCTTCCGAGGTGACGGTGTTCTTCCTGTCGAAACGTCTCAACCGGCGCTTCGACGCTTGGACGCTGATCCGCTTCGGCTGTGCCGTCAGCGTCTGCCGCTGGATCCTGTTTCCCATGAATGCGGGGTTTGCCGGGTTTTTCCTGCTGCAGTGTTTCCACGGCTTCACCTATGCCTTCGTCCATACCGGCGTGCAGCGGCGGATCATGGCGACGGTGCAGGAGACGCAGGAATCCTCGGCGCAAGGCGCCTACTTCTTCTATGTCGGCATGGCGATGGCGCTGATGACGCTGGCGTCGGGTTATCTCTATGCCTGGCTCGGCGTCGTCAGCTATTACGTCATGGCGCTGGTCGCGTTTACCGGCCTCGGCCTCGTCATATCGGCCTATTACCTTCAGCCCCAGAGCGTGCTTTCGGGCGGAAAGACCAGGGAAGCGGCGTAGCGCAGGCCGGGTTCGCGGTCGCGGGCAAGCAGCAGCGGGCCGTCGAGATCGACGAAATCGGCATTCTGGGCGAGCAGCACCGCCGGCGCCATGGCAAGCGAGGTGCCGACCATGCAGCCGATCATGATGCTGAAACCAAGCCGCTCAGCTTCCGCCTTCATCGCCAGGGCTTCCGTCAGGCCGCCTGTCTTGTCGAGCTTGATGTTGATCGCGTCATAGCGGTCGGCAAGGCTCGCAAGATCGCCGGTATGGTGGACACTTTCGTCGGCGCAGACGAGGAGCGGGCGGCGTATTTCAGCAAGCAGTGCGTCGCGGCCGGCCGGCAGCGGCTGCTCGACCAGAGCCACACCGGCTTGCGCCGCGATATCAAGATGACGTTCCAACACCGCTTCCGGCCAGCCCTCATTGGCGTCAAGGATGATTGTGGCATCGGGCGCGGCGGCGCAGACGGCGCGGATGCGGCTTTCATCGTCGCCGGTGCCGACCTTGACCTTGAGCAGCGAGCGGCCGGCATGTTCACGCGCCTTTGCGGCCATCACCTCCGGTTCCCCGAGCGAAATGGTATAGGCGGTGGTGAGTGGCTTCAGATCGGCAAGGCCGAGGCGGGTCGCAACGCTTTCACCCGTTCGTTTGGCCTCGAGGTCCCAAAGGGCGCAATCGACGGCATTGCGGGCAGCGCCAGGCGGCATCGCCGACAACAGGTCGCGGCGCGAGATCCCGGCCTCGACCAGCGGACGCGCGGCTTCGATCTGGGCGAACACGCTCTCCATGGTCTCGCCGTAGCGGCGATAAGGCACGCATTCGCCAAGCCCCCGCGCAGCGTCTTCGGCGAGCGTACAGGTAATCACCTCGGCCTCGGTCTTGGCGCCGCGCGAGATAGTGAAGGCTCCGGCAATCGGAAAGGAATTCATCTGGATATTGAGGGTGCGCGGCATTATTGCTGTCCTGTGAGCATGGAAATCGCACGTTGCTTCTGTATATTGACGCGCCGGGCGGCAAAGGATCCGCCGAGTCGGCAATGTCGCCCTTAAGCCTTGAAAGACATAAGTATCTTGAACGCCGAAAATCGCAACGTTGCCTCACTTGACGTGGACGACCAATCCGGTGGTTCGGGGCAGCATGTGCGTCTCAAGGGCAACTGGCGCAGCGCCTATGTGCATTTCGTGCTGCGCGACTTCGAGAAGCTGCTGCATCAGAAGGCCGGGGACCTGACGGTCAATCTCTCCGACATCACCGATATCGATACCGCTGGGATCTGGCTGCTGTGCCGGCTGAAGAAGGAAGAGGAGGCTGCCGGCCGAACCGTCCGCTTCGAAGGCACCAATCCGCATATCGATGAAATGCTGGAGATGTTTTCCGAGGAGCCGGCCAAACCGGAGCCGGAGCAGAAAGAGAAGGTCTCGCTTGCCGCGCGCGTCCTCGCGCCGATCGGCAGGATGACCTACGACATCTGGGACAATTTTGCCGCCGCCATGTATATCCTCGGTTCGGCAGTGCGCGGCGCGCAGATGAAGTTCGGCCGCGGCAGCGGCGTTTCCCCGGCCTCGATCGTCAACCAGATCGACCACATGGGTGTTCGCGCCGTTCCGATCATTCTTCTGATGTCATTTCTGATCGGGGCGATCATTGCCCAGCAGGGCGCCTTCCAACTGCGCTACTTCGGTGCTGAAGTCTTCGTCGTCGATCTCGTCGGCATCCTGCAATTGCGCGAAATCGGCGTGCTGTTGACCTCGATCATGATCGCCGGCCGTTCGGGCAGCGCGATCACCGCCGAAATCGGCTCAATGAAGATGCGCGAGGAGATCGACGCGCTGAAGGTGATGGGACTGAACCCGATCGGCGTGCTGATCTTCCCGCGGCTGGTGGCGCTGACCATCGCGCTGCCGCTTTTGACGGTGCTGGCGAATTTCGCCTCGCTCGCCGGCGCGGCCGCCGTCGCCTGGGGCTATTCCGGCATCACCTTCGCCAACTTCCTGTCGCGCCTGCACGAGGCGGTCACGCTGTCGACGGTGCTCTCCGGCATGATCAAGGCGCCGTTCATGGCGCTGGTCATCGGCATCGTCGCCGCCGTCGAAGGGCTCAAGGTCGGCGGCAGCGCGGAATCGCTCGGCCAGCATGTGACGGCTGCGGTGGTGAAGGCGATTTTCGTGGTCATCCTGATGGACGGGCTTTTTGCGATGTTCTATGCAGCGATCGACTTCTAGCATGGCGAATCGCGTGGAAAAACCGATCGATACGGAAGACAGGGACGACAAGAACGAGAGGGACATCGTGCTCTCGGCGCGCGACGTCACCGTTGCCTTCGGCTCCAAAGTGGTGCTCGACAATCTCAACCTGAATATCTATCGCGGCGAGATCCTCGGCTTCGTCGGCGCGTCGGGCACCGGCAAATCGGTGCTGATGCGCACTGTGCTCCGGCTGCTGCCGCGGCGTTCCGGCACGATCAAGATCCTCGGCCAGGATTTCGACGAACTCGATGAGCCGCAGCGCAACGCGCTCGACATGCGGCTCGGCGTGCTGTTTCAGCAGGGGGCGCTGTTCTCGTCGCTGACGGTCAAGGAAAACATCCAGGTGCCGATGCGCGAATATCTCGACCTGCCGCGCTCGCTGATGGACGAACTGGCGCATCTGAAGATCCGCATGGTCGGGCTCGCGGCCGATGCCGCCGACAAATATCCGTCCGAACTGTCCGGCGGCATGATCAAGCGCGCCGCCCTTGCCCGGGCGCTGGCACTCGATCCCGAACTCGTCTTCCTGGATGAGCCGACCTCGGGTCTCGACCCGATCGGCGCTGCCGAATTCGACGAGCTGATCGCCAACCTGCGCGATAGTCTGGGACTGACCGTGTATATGGTGACGCATGACCTCGACAGCCTGTTTTCGGTCTGCGACCGTATTGCCGTGCTCGGAAAGAAACGGGTAATGGTGGAAGGCACGATCGACGACATGCTGGCCTATGACGATCCCTGGGTGCAGGCCTATTTCAAGGGTAAACGGGCACGGGCGATCGTGCCGCAGGATGATGGCGCGCGGCACGGCAGCAGCGGGAAGTGATCGGATAAATGGAAACCAAAGCCAATTACACGATTGTCGGTTTTTTCACGGTGTTGGTGATCGCGGCTGCCTTCGGCTTCGTCTACTGGATGGCCGAATATGGCCGTGGCGGCCCGATGACCGAGCTGATCGTGCGTATTCCGGGTTCGGCCAACGGCCTCAGCGTCGGCTCGCCGGTGCGCTTCAACGGCATTCAGATCGGCTCGGTGCAGACCCTGTCGATCGATGCCGACGATCCGCAATATTCACTGGCGTTCACCCAGGTGCGCACCGATGCGCCGATCTATCCGTCGACCAAGGCTGCTCTTGAAATTCAGGGCCTGACCGGGGCTGCCTATATCGAACTGTCGGGCGGCCGCAAGGGCGAGGAAAGCATCCTCCAGCATGCGATCGACAACGGCAAACGCGCCGTCATCGTCGCCGATCAGTCGAGCGTCACCAATCTACTGGCGACCGCTGACAAGATCCTCGATCGCGCCAATGACGCGGTCGGCGAACTTCAGGGATTCATCGAAGATTCACGCGCGCCCCTCACTCAGACGTTCAAGAATGCCGAGACCTTCTCGGATGCGCTTGCCAAGAACTCCGGCAATATCGACGCCTTCCTGCAGAGCGTGGGTGAGCTTTCAAATACGGTGAAGGCGGTCTCCGGCCGTGTCGATTCGACGCTTCAAGCGGTGGAATCGCTGGTCAAGGCGGTCGACGCCCAGAAAATCGACAATATCGTTTCCAACGCCGAAAAGATCACTGCCAATGTCGCCGATGCCTCTGGAGATCTGAAGGGGGCGATCCAGAAGTTCGACCAGACGGCCACCACCTTCAACGATTTCGGCAAGCAGGCCCAGGCGACGCTCGACCGCGTCGACACGCTCGTCGCCCAGATCGACCCCGCCAAGGTGAAGGGCTCTGTCGACGACATCGCGCAGGCGACCAAGGATGCGCGTGCAGCCGTTGCCTCGATCCGGGATGTCGCAAACACGGTTTCGTCGCGCCAGAAAGATATCGACCAGACGATCCAGGACGTCTCGCAGCTTGCCAACAAGCTGAATTCGGCCTCGACCCGCATTGACGGCATTCTCATCAAAGTCGATGCGCTGCTCGGCACCGACAATACGCAATCGATGTTCGCACAGGCGCGCGATACGCTGGAATCCTTCAAGAAGGTCGCCGACAACCTGAATGCGCGCATCGGGCCGATCGCCGACAATCTGCAGAAATTCTCCAGCGGTGGCTTGCGCGACGTGCAGACTCTCGTCAACGACATGCGTGGAACCGTCAACAATCTCAACGACACGATCACCAACTTCGACCGCAATCCGCAACGCCTGATCTTCGGCGGGGACACGGTCAAGCAATATGACGGCCGGACGCGGCGTTAACTGGGAAGTCAGGGGTAGCCTAATATGGTCGCATCGCATCTCTTGTCGCGCCGTTCATGGATCAGGGGAACGGTGATCGCGCTGCCGCTGACGGCGCTGATCCTTTCGGGGTGCGGCACCGCGGCCAAGAACGATACCTATGACCTATCCGCCGCCGTTGACGGTGACGGACCCGCGGCCAAATCTCGCCAGATCCTGATCGCTTCGCCAACGGCGCTGAGTGCGATCGGCAGCGAGCAGATCGTCATCCGCGTTTCGCCTTCGGAAATTCAGTATCTCTCGCGGGCGCAATGGGGCGACAAGCTGCCGCGCATGGTGCAGTCGAAACTGGTGGAAGCCTTCGAGAACTCCGGCAAACTCGGTGGCGTCGGCATACCGGGGCAGGGACTGGCGATCGACTATCAGGTCGTCACCGATATTCGCTCCTTCGAGATCGACGCTTCCAACGGCAATCAGGCGGTGGTCGAAATCTCCGCCAAGATCCTCAACGACCGCAACGGCTCGGTGCGCGCACAAAAGGTGTTCCGCGCCATGGCGCCGGCCGGCGGCGACAATGCCGGCTTCGTCAAGGGCCTAGACCGCGCCTTCTCCACGGTTGTCTCCGAGATCGTCAACTGGACGCTGCGTTCAATCTGAGATGGCGTTTGGCGACCGCTGCGTCGACATCAAGGGTTGCCGATTCTGAAAAATATGCGGCTCCATGAAGTCGGGGCTGTCATCGTATTCAAATTCTTCACGAATTTGTGGAACGCATCATGTTATCGCTGTCAGGAGGCATGCTGCATGGTGGTCGCAAGAGTATTCGGAAAGTCGTCGTCGGAGGCGATCCAGCGCGATAACGACCGCCTGGCTGCGCTGCAGCAGCTCGATCTTCTCGACACGCCGCGGGACGAAGGTTTTGAGCGGATCGTCCGCCTGATAAAGCAAATCTTTTCCATCGACATCGGCATCGTTTCCCTGATCGATGCGCACCGGCAATGGTACAAGGCTTGTTCCGGCCTCTCCGCCGACGAAGTGTCGCTCGACGACACATTCTGCCGCTGCGTGGTGGACTGCGACGAACCCGTTATCGTGCAGGATGCGACCAAGGACGCGCGCTTTTCAAGACATTCTGCGGTGACCGGCGAAGACCATATCCGCTTTTATGCCGGCGTGCCGTTGAGAACGAAGGCCGGGCATATGATCGGAACGGTCTGCGCGATCGACCGCCGGCCGAGATCGTTCGGCAGCAGAGATCTCGACATTCTCCAGGAACTGGCGGGGGCGGCGATGGACCGCATCGAGCTCGTACAGTCGGCCGCCACCGACAGTCTGACCGAGGCGATGACACGGCGCGCTTTCAAGCAGGAAGCCGATCAGCTGATTTCGCTCGCTTTGCGGCACCAGCATGACCTGTCCTGCATCGCCTTCGATATCGACCATTTCAAGAAGGTGAACGATACCTATGGGCATGCCGCGGGAGATGCGGTTCTCAAGGCGGTTGCCTCGATTTGCAAGGCGACCCTTCGCGCCGGCGATCTGTTCGGGCGTATCGGAGGCGAGGAATTTGCCGTCGTCCTGTCGCATGTCGACCGGGAAGGGGCTTTCGCCGTCGCCGAAAAGCTCAGAGCCGCCATCGCCGCGCAGCCCATTCGCGGTGATCACGGTTCTTTGAATGTCACGGCGAGCTTCGGAACGTCGGCGCTTTCGATCGTCAGCAAGGAGATCGAGACGCTGTTGGCTCAGGCGGATGCCGCGATGTATCAGGCCAAACATGCGGGACGAAATCGTTGCGTGTCATGGAGTTCCATCCACGCCGATCACGCAATTGGTGCGCGGCGGCGGGTGCTGAAGGCAGGTTCGATCCTGTTCAACGATCGACGCTCGACCATCGACTGCACCGTCAAATCCATCGGCTCGGAAAGCGCCGGCATTTCGGTGTCCAGTTCGGCCGGCATTCCTTCCGAGTTCATTCTTGCCATCAAGGGAGAAGGATTCGAAACGAATTGCCGGGTGATCGCCCAGGACCGGCAACACCTGGAAGTGGCTTTCAGATAGAATAGCAGCCTATTTTGTCGGCTGCGCATCCGTCATCGTCGCTCCGGGCTGGTTGCTCGGCGTTGTGGAAGCTGTCGCGCTTGATGAGGGAGACAGGGTGCTGTCCAGCAGGCCTGCCATCTTGTCGTCGCGCAGGCTCGCTGTCTTTTCGCCCATGACGACGCCGACGACGCGGCGACCGTCCTTCAGCGCCGATGTCACGACATTATAGCCCGACGCGTCGGTATAACCGGTCTTGATGCCGTCGACGCCGTCATAACGATACATGAGGTTGTTGTGGCCGCGCAGCTTCATGCCGCGGAACTGGAAGCCGCGCATAGAGAAGAGCTTGAACTCCTCGGGAAAGTCCCGCATCAGCGAAATGCCGAGAGTTGCCATATCTCGCGCCGAGGTGACCTGCTCGGGATCGGGAAGGCCCGAGGGATTCCTGAAGACCGTATTCGTCATGCCGAGCTGGCGCGCCTTGTCGGTCATCGCTTTGGCAAAAGCCTGTTCGGAGCCGCCGAGCTGTTCGGCGATCGCCACGGCAGAATCGTTGGCGGACAAGACGACGATGCTTTCGACCGCTTCGCGCAGCGTCACCTGGCGGCCGGCGCCGACGGCGAGCTTGAACGGTTCCTTGCTCTCGGCATTTTCCGACATGGTGAGCTTCTGGTCCCAGGTGAGGCGTCCCTCATGCAGGGCCTCGAAGGCGAGGTAGAGCGTCATCATCTTGGTCAGCGACGCCGGATAGTTCAGGTCGTCCTGATTGGAGGCTTCGAGAACCTGACCGGATTGCGCATCGACGACGAAGCTCGCCTGGCCGGCCTCGACCAGGGTGAACGCGCCCAGCAGAACGGCGGAAGAGAGCGCGGTGGCAAGGAGCCGGGAGGTCGTCTTGGTCATCGATGTTACTGTCTCTGTCGTTGGAAGGTCGAGCGTTGGAAGGTCGGGTCAGCCGTTAGCTAAACGCAAGCCGATCGAGAAAGTTTGTGACGAAATGAAGGACGGGCGGCAATAAAAAAGCCCCATCCACAGCTGATTCATTTTGTCTCACCGAATTGGGGTTTTGACAAAGGCACGGGCGGCACGTAGAAAATTCGATCATGACCATGAAGCGCGCCCCTTTCTCCCGCCATTTCAGCACCTGCCTGCAGGTCGCGAGTGTGCGCGCATTTGACGGACGAGGTCTCCGCGTCCCGCTGTGACGTTGGGCGCTCCGGGCGTCCGGCGCGCTGCTGGACGTAAAGCCCCTCACCACGTCAATCAAGGCTGCCAGGGAGACAGGCGCCGTGCTCAATCTTTATCATGTCAATTCGCTCGTCCATTGGGAGGAGCGCGAGATCCATCTGCGCGATCATATGATCGGCTTCTTCTCGCAAGAGGTCGGCCGCTTTCTCAAATCGGTCAATCCGGCCTGGGATGTCAGAAGGGTCGAGGCGCCGGCGCTGATGCCGCTGGTAATGGTTTCCAGCGCCTATTCGAACGTCGATATCTGGGTCCAAGAACAGCTTTCCGCCGGCGATACCGCGCTGGTGCTGAGACCTGAGACCACGCCGTCAACCTATGCCTATATGCAGTATATTCTCGGCAACCACTCGAAGACGCGGCTGACGCTCTGCGTCTGGCAGGCGGGCCGGTCCTATCGCCGCGAACAGGAGCAGGCGACCAAACACATCCGGCTGAAGGAGTTCTGGCAGCTGGAATTCCAATGCGCCTTCACGGCCGACAGCGGCAACGACTATCACGCCGCCTGCCTCGAACCGGTGCGCCGCATGATCGCCTCGCTGATCCATCTACCGACGCGGATCGTGCCCTCCGACCGGCTGCCGGCCTATTCCGAGGTGACTATGGATATCGAGGTCGACAATGGCGACAAATGGATGGAGGTCTGCTCGATCTCGCGACGCACGGACTTTCCGCAACGCTATCGGTCGCAACCAAAAAAAGGACCTGCTGTCGACCATGGCGTCCTCGTGCTGGAAATCGCCATCGGTCTCGATCGGTGCGTTTACAATTGGGGGATAGCGGCCGATCGGTGAGAAAGGGAACCGGGGTCGCTGCGGCGGTCCCGGCTTTCCATGGCACATGGTGCGGTTGGTAGCGAGCTGTCGTCGTTTGCCGGTGTTGAACGTTCGGGCGTCCCGTTGCTATGAATAGGATCAGCGACAAGGACACGATTGTATATCTCCTCGGACCTACATGCATTCATCGAACAATGGGATGAGAAGCCATGCTGATTATCTTTGGCGGCTTGCCGGGGAGCGGGAAAACGACTGTTGCCCGCGCGCTCGCGAAACGGCTGGGTGCCTTATACGTCCGGGTGGACACCATCGAGCAGGCGATCAGAGTGTCCGGTGGTGACCCTGCAAGAGACGTCGGTCCGGCAGGGTATGTCGTCGCCTATGGGGTTGCCGAGGACAATCTCACCCTCGGCCGCGTGGTGATTGCCGACTCGGTCAATCCGCTTGACATAACCCGCGACGCTTGGCTGGCGGTCGCGGCGCGGTCCGGCGTGCTCGCGGTCGAAGTGGAAGTGATCTGTTCCGACAAGATCGAGCACCGGCGTCGGGCCGAGACGCGGAAAACGGATGTGGAAGGTCTGGTGAAGCCGACGTGGCAGGAAACCGTCGAGCGAGAATATGACGATTGGGGGCGGAGGCCGATCATTGTCGATACGGCTGCGAGGGATGTGCCGGAGGTCGTCGAGGCGCTGATCGTCAAGTTGAGGACCGATCGCCTGCTTCCGATTTGATGTTGGCTGTTGCTGCCGGAGCCTTATGAAAAATCAATGTTGGCGGTGGGACGGATATCGACGATCGCCCTGCCGGCGTCGAAACCGTCGAGCGTTTCATTGTGGTGGGCGACAATCTCGAAGAAGGTGAGGGTCGCCGTATCGCCGGTGGTGTGGCCATCCGCCACCAGCGTCACGTTATAGCCGAGAGAAACGGCGCGCCTGACCGTCGTGTCGACGCAGAATTGCGACATGCAGCCGCCGATGACGAGGTGAGTGATCGAGCGTTCGTTCAGGCGTTCGGCAAGGTCGGTCTCGAAGAAAGAATCGGCGCTTTTCTTGCGCACGACGACCTCGCCTGGTTCCGGCGCAATCTCCTGGCGCAGCGCCCATCCTTCCGTGCCGACGGCCAATCGGTGACCACTGTCGCCGTCATGTTGGATCAGCACGACCGGCGCGCCCGCATTCCGAGCTTTCTCCTGAAGCGACGCCAGCCGCGCGACGGTCTCGTCGAGTGCGGCATCAATCTCGGGCTGGCGCTCCGGCAAGGCTTTTCCGGAAAGGATCGCATTCTGCACGTCGATGATCAGAAGGGCCTGGGTCATTCGGGGCGGTTTTCCGTGGCTGGACAAAGGGGGCTCGGTACTCGCCAATGGCTGCAAGAGAGGTTTTAGTCGCACCGGCATCTTACGAGAAAAGCCGCCTGACACATGGTCAAGCGGCTTTCCCTCAACGTCAATTCAAATCGGCAAACTCAGCTGAGCCTGCCTGCGGCATGGGCAAGCATGGTGTAGACCTTGCCCGTATCTGAGGTCAGGTAGGACTGCGAGACGATCTGGTTCGGGTCGGTGCGGGCGACGTCGGCCAGCAGCTTTTCGAAATCACCGATATAGCGATCGACGGCGGTGCGGAATTCCGGTTCGCGGTCATATTTGCGCTTGATCTCGTCAAAGGTCTGCTGGCCCTTCAGCGTGTAGAGGCGGCGGGTGAAGACGTCGCGCTCGCCGCGCTGATAGCGGCGCCACAGATCGACCGAGGCGTCGTGATCGATGGCGCGGGCGATATCGACAGAGAGCGAGTTCAGCGATTCGACGACATGGCGCGGATTGCGGATGTCACTGCTGCGTGCGGCCGGTGTGGCGGTTTCCGCCGAGCGAGCCGGGGCACGGGCAGGCGCCTCGTCGGCGGCCTCCTCACGTGATGCGCCGCGCAGCAGATCGCTGATCCAGCCGCCGCTTTCGGCACGAGCCGGTTCCTGGCGGCCTGGTTCCTGACGGGCAGGCGCGGGCTGCGGAGCGGCGCGCTGGGGAGCGGCAGCCGGTGCCGGCGGGGCGATCGTTCCGCGCAGGCCCGTCGCTTCGATCGGCGCGGGGGCTGCCGGCTGTGGCGGCGGGGGCGTCACCGGCTGACTTGCGATCGGCTGACTTGGGATCGGCTGGGCGGCACGCGGGGCCGGCTGCGCCTGGGCGAGCGTGCGGGCGACGGGCTCAGAGATCTCGAGTTGCTGGCTGGAGCGGCCGACGAGCTGGGAGATATCCTGCAGCGCCTTAATCTGCTCGGCGACGGCCCGGCGCATGGCCGAGGCGCTTTCCTTGGCTTCCTCGGGAAGGTCGAAGGCGCCGCGCTTCAGTTCGGCGCGGGTGGCGTCGAGCTCGTTGCGGATGTCGGCGGCGGAGCGGCGGATATCATCGGTGGCGCCGGAGAAGCGGCCGACGGCATCATCGATCGCTTCGCGCAATGCTTCGCGCATGTGCTGGGCGGCGCCGTCGGAGGCGCGGCCGGCTTCGCCGAGCATGCGCTCGACTTCCGACAGCGACGCCGTCAGGCCACCGCGTATGCGGTTGGAGAGGTCGCCGGAGCGACGCTCGACATTGGCGAAGGTGCCGTCGATCGTCGTATTGGCCTCGTCGCCGGCGCGGGTGATCGCCTCGCGCATCGTCTCGGCGGCTTCCTGGGCGCGTTTCTCGGTTTCGGTAAGAATGCGGCCGATATCGGCGAAGGAGGACTGCACGCCCTGGCGCAGATTGCCGGTGACCTGGCTGGAGCGCTGTTCGGCTCGCTCGAACACGGTCTCGATCATGCCGCCGAGGCCGCGCATGGTCTTCTCGATCTCGTCGGAGCGTTGAACCAGGCTGACGGAGAGCGCTTGCAGCGCGCCTTCGCGCTCTTCGAGCGTCGAGGCAAGGTTGGACTGGGCGGCGCCGAGAAGCTGCGAGGCCTGTGTCAGGACCTTGGAGTGTTCGTCGAACCGGCCGATGATGCCGCCGACCTGTGACAGCGTCTGCCCCGAAATGTCAGAGAGGCGGTCGACCTTGCCTTCGAGAAGCCGGGTCGAGGCGTTGACCATCTCGGCAGCCTTGGTGGTGGAGTCGGCAAAGCGCGTCGTGGTTTCGCCGAGACGGCTGTCGACGCTGGTCAGCTGCTCGACGGCGCGGTTCATCATCATCGCCATCGCCGCGCTGCTTTCCGACATGCGCTCGACGAGGCCGTTGACGTTGCCGACCAGGCTGTTTTCGATGGCGCTGACGGCGTTGGCGACATTCTCGGTGCGGGCGGCAACGGCGCTGGCGAGCGCTTCGTTTTCGGTACGCAGACGGTCGGCGCTGAGGTTGGCTGCTGCGGTGATGCGGGCGGCGGCCTGTTCGCCGGCATCGGTATATCGGTCGATGATCGGACGGGCAGTTTCGTCGAGGATGCGCGTCAATTCGACCGAACGGCCAGCGAGCATCGAGTTAAGGTCGCGGGTGCGCTCGTCGAGTGTCGCGCGGATCGAATTGCCGCGCGCTTCGAGCGCCCGGTCGATGCCGGAGAAGGTCGTATCGATCTCGCGGGCGCGCTCCTCGAGATTGGAGCGGATAGCGTTGCTGCGGGCTTCGAGCGCCCGATCGACATCCGCCATGGTGGCGGAAATCTCGTTGCCGGCTCCCGACAACGTTGAGCGGATGGCATCGCCGCGCGTCTCCAGAGACTGGCCGGCATCCGACAGCGCCTTGGAGATGGCATTGACCTGCGTACCGACGATGGTCTCGGCCTCGGCAACCTTGTTGACGATGGCGTTGCCGGCTTCCGAGAAGGTCTGGGCGACGGCAGCGGCCTGGCTTGCCAGCCGGCTCTGGGCTTCGGCGACGCGGGTGACGATCTGCGACGAGCGCTCATCCATGGTGCGGGTGAATTCGTCGCTTTTCGCATTGAGATCGACGGCGAATTGCTGGCCGGTCTTGCCGAGCAGCTCGGTGGTTCTCGTCGCTTCGCCTTCCATTCCCTGGGCCGCCTCGGCAACCGCGCTGCGCAGCGTCGAGGCGAGGCCGGCGGCCTTGCCTTCGATGGTGCGGTTGACGGCATCGAGGCCGACGGTCAACGCACGATCCATGGTGGACAGACGTTCCTCGATGCGTTCATTGCCGCGGTCGAGGGTTTCGCCAAGGCTGGCGGTGCGGCCGTCGATGGCGCCGGTCAGGGTTGTAGCGCGGCTGTCGAGCGTCTCGGCCAGATTGGCGGCGCGGCTGTCGATCGCCTGGGTGAGGTTTGCGGCGCTGCCTTCGAGCGTCGCGGTGATACGCCGGTTGGCGTCGTCGCTAAGCGCGCTGATACGGGAGATGCCGTCGGCAAGCACGCCGGAGAGCTGGCCGCTGGCGGCTTCGACCCTTTCGGCGACACCGCCGACGCCGTTGCTGATGCGGGTCTCGATCGCCGCTAGACCGGATTCCACCCGCGATCCGGTTTCTTCAAAACGGCCGGTCAGGCTTTCGACAGACTGATCGAGTTGGGCGGAGAAATTCTGCGTGGAGGTGGAAATCGCATTTGCCGCCTCCTGGAAGCGGCCGGCGATCTGGCCGGCGCCGGCATGCATGCGCTCTTCCAACGTCTGGGCGCTGGCATCGATAGCCTGGCGGATCGAGGCTTCACGGTCCTCCAGCGACATTTCGAGCATGCTGACGCTCGTCGCCACCGAGGTGCCGATGCTGGTCGCGTGTTCCGTCAGCGTATCGTTGATAAGCGTATGGGCCTGGTTCAGCGACAGATCGATGGCATTGGCGCGATCTTCAAGCGTCGTGCGGATGCGCTCATGGGCAGAGGTGAGCCCGCCTTCGATACGCGCCGCGGCCTCGTCGGCGAGGCCTCCGAGCCGCGCATGGGCATCGCTCAGACGACCTTCGATGCGGCCGGTCAGGCCGCCGACGAGATCCTCGAAGCGAGCGCCGCCGGCATCGAGAACGCCGGAAAGGGCGGCACTATGCTCGGAAAGCGCATTTTCGAGCCGTTGCTGATTGTCGGTGTAAGCGGCGCGGATAGCATCGGTCTTGTCGGTGAAGGCGCCGGCGACGCGCGACTCGGCGCCGGAGACGGCCTCCATGATGGCGTTGCTGCGCGCTTCGAGCACGCTGTCGAAGCGGCTCTGGTTGTCGTCGAGCGAAATGGCGAGCGCCATGGTCTTTTCGTCGAGTGTGTCGGTCAGCCTGTCGTGCGTTGCCGTTACGGCACCGATGATCGCGGCGGTGCGGTGCACCAGGGCTTCCTCGAGGCGGGCCTGGCCTTCATTCAGCGAGGAGGCGATGGCCGCAGCTTTCCGGTCGAGCACACCGTTCAGGCCGTCATGCGTGCCGGAGACCGCCTGGGTGATGGCATCGGCGCCTGAGGTCAGGGTTTCCTCGAGGCGGCTCTGGCTCTCGTTCAGCGAAATGGCAAGCGCCATTGCCCGGTCGTCGAGTGTCTCGGACAGGCGGTCGTGGGTAGTGGAGACCGCACTGAGGAAGGATTCCGAGCGGCTGTCAAGCGTGTCCTGCAGGCGGCTCTGACCTTCGTTGAGCGAGGCGGCGAGGGCTGCCGACTTTTCATCGAGCGTTTCCGAAAGCCGCTCATGCGTGCCGGACACGGCCTTGAGGAAGGCTTCGGAGCGTGCTTCGAGCGTGTCTTCGATCCGTGACTGGCTCTCATTCAGCGAGATGGCGAGCGTCATCGCCTTTTCATCCAGCGTTTCGGACAGGCGCTCATGGGTGCCGGAGACCGCATTCAACAGGGCCGCGGAGCGGCTTTCGAGCGTCTCCTCGATGCGAGCCTGGCCTTCGCTGAGCGAGGTGGCAAAAGCTTCCACCTTGCCTTCCAGCGTTTCGGACAGACGATCATGCGTGCCGGAGACAGCGTTCAGCAGAGCCGCCGAGCGGGTCTGAAGCGTCTCTTCGATGCGGGCCTGGCTCTCGTTCAAGGAGATGGCGAAGGCCGCCGCCTTTTCGTCGAGGGTCTCGGCAAGTCGGTCGCGCGTGCCGGACACGGTGTTCAGCAATGCCTCGGCACGGGTTCCAAGCGCATTGTCGATGCGGGCATGGCGCTCATCGAGCGAGGTGGTCAGGGCGGCGGCCTTGCTGTCCAGCGTTTCGGACAGGCGGTCATGGGTGCCGGAGACGGCGTTCAGCAGGGCCGCGGAGCGGGTCTCGAGCGTATCTTCAATGCGGGCCTGGTTTTCATTGAGCGAAATGGCGAGCGCCATGGCCTTTTCATCGAGTGTCTCGGAGAGGCGGTCATGCGTGCCCGATACCGCGCTCAGCAGCGCTTCCGAGCGGGTCTCGAGCGTATCCTCGATGCGGGCCTGGCTCTCGTTGAGGGAGATGGCGAGGGCCATCGCCTTTTCGTCGAGCGTCTCGGCCAGACGGTCATGGGTGCCGGAGACGGCATCGATGATGGCATCGGCGCGTGATGTCAGCGCTTCTTCGAAGCGGCTGTGATGGGTGGTAAGCGCATCGACAAGCGCACCGCCGCGCTCGGCCATGACGCTGTCGATGCGGCCGTGGGCCGTGCCGAGCGCCTCGCTGATTTCGGCAGCGCGGGCAGTCAGCATGCCGCTCAGCTCCTCGCCGCGGCCGCCGAAGGCTGCGGTGACCTGCTCGGTGCCGGCGGCAACGGCGGTGGTCAGATCGCTGGTGGTGGTGCGCAGCGTGTCGCGGAATTCGGCCGAGCGGGCCTGAAGATTGTTCTGGAGATCGGAGGTGCCGGATGCAAGCGTCAGCGCGATTTCCGAAGTGGCGCTCTGCAGCGCCGAAGTCAGTTCGCCGGTGCGGTTGGTGAGCGCCGCGGTGATTTCGTCCGCCCGGGTGCCGAGCGCGCTTTCCAGCACTTCGTGGCCGGTGGAAAGCGCAGTGGCGAGTGCCAGCGACTGGTCGGTCATCGAGGAGCTCAGCCGGTCGATGCCGGAACTTAGGATGCCGTCGATCGAATCCGAGCCGCCGGTCAGCGTCTCGTTGATGCGGGCGAGGCTCTCCATCAGCTTGGTGTCGAGCGAGCCGGTGCGCTTGTCGAAGGCGCTAGTGAATTCAGCGACCCGTTCGTCGAAGGCGGTAGACAGCTGGGCGACGGTCGTCTGGAGCCGTTCTTCGAAGAAGCCGGAGCGGACGTCGAGATCCATGACGGCGTCGTCGGCGGTGCTCTGCAGGCTCTGGCGGAAGCTCGCTCCCTTTTCATCGAGGGCGCTGTTCAGCTTCGACAGCACGTCGTCAAGCGTGCCGCCGATGGTGCGTTCACCTGAAGTGAGGCTCTCATTGATCTCGCGGGTGCGGGCGATCAGTATCTCGCTGAGCTGCTGCGTGCGCTCGTGCAGCGCGGCATTCAGCTTCTCAGTGCTGCTGTCCATGGTCGAGGCGCGCGTCTCGAATTGGCTGAGCAGTTTTTCGCCATGGTCATTGAGGTTGACGGAGAGCGCTTCGAGGCGGTTGTCGAATTCGGTGGCGAGCGCGAAACCCGATGCGTTCAGCGTCTGCAGCAGGCTATCGGTCTTGGCGGCGAGCAGGCTGCCGATCGATTGCAGGGCATTGTCCGATTTTTCCAGAATCGTCGCGGCGCGCGTATCGATCAGCGAGGCAAAGGCCTCGCCCGATGTGGAAAGCCGCACGGCGATCTCTTCGGTTGCCAGCGAGAGCTCTTCCTTCAACTGGTCATGGACGCTGCCGATCGAGGTGCGGATGCGATCGGCATGGTTGACGATCGCCTCGCGCTCCGAGCCGAGTTCGTGGACGAGGCCGCGGACGCGCAACTCGTTGTCGGCATAGGAGCGTTCAAGTGCATTAACTTCGGAATGGACAAGCGTTTCGAGTTCGGACGCACGCGCGATGGTGCGTTCGATGCCTTCATTCATGGCCGAGACCTCACGGCGCACGGCCTGGCCGACGGTCATGATGCGCTCGGAGGCGATGGTTTCCGGCTCCGCCAGTCGCAATGCGACCTCCGCCATGGAACGGGCGGCGTTGCGCATGTCCTGGGCGCGGGCGATCATGATGGCGAAAGCATAGAACATCATGACGGGGATAATGATGCCGACGAGGCCGGCGATGACGCCAGGCAGGGCGACGAGATCGGCGAGCGAACGGATCTGCCAGATCTGCGGGGCATAAAGCAGCGACATCAGGCCGAGGCCGCCCATGACCCAAAGCACTGAGAACAGCGTGGCGGTGCGCACCGCCGAGCGGCTGGAGGCGCCGTCGAAGGATTTCAGAATCGAGGCGGGCGTGTTGCGGCTGGCATCGTTGGCGGGCGTGAAAGCCGGCCCCCTGGAAGCCTGCTCGGCCCCGGCGCTGCGGCGGTTGCGGCGCTGCGCTTCTTCCTGGGCCTGCTGGTTACGCGCATTCACTGGATCAGACACATTAGCCTCCGGGGCCTCTGGCGCATCGCCGCGGCGAGACGGCACGTTATCTTTGCCGAAGTCGATCTGGAGCGCCTCGTCCAATGCCTTGAACGCCTTGTCCTCAATCGACTCGTTATATTTGTTGTTCGCCATTGGTTATGCCTCGTTACTGTCGGCCGGTCCGGCAGCGCAATCCCGGGCTTCCGCCTCGCCGGGGAACAACTTTGCCGTTCCAGCCTTCCATCCCAACGACGGACGGATAAGCATGTCATTTCAGAGTAGATAGCCGCTTTTTCAAACGGAAGGTATCAAAACACTACCATTATCCACTCGCTCGGCAAAGGCGCGTACCGTAAACCCGCTCCACCAGTATCGTAGTGACACATCTGGGCTCTTCACACAATTAATGAAGGCTTGAGATTCCAAGCTCGTTAACCCGTTGTTAACATCTTTAAATCTGCGGCACCGCTTAAAAACCAATAATTTAGCGATATTTAACGGATGTTAACCATATGGCGAGATTTCCGCCCTGCATGTGTCGGAATTTAACGCGATGGCCACCCTCCTGTCGCAGAACTGTTGCAACTGCGCACGACACGAGACGGGAGAATTGGCAATGGCAGCTCAGATGGCAGCTTTGAACATCGTATTCGAGGCGCCGGATAATGCAAAGGGACCCTGTCCCTCCAAGGTCCGGCCGATCGATCTCGTCCATCTCGCCAAGCAGACGATGGGCGACAAGTCGCTGGAAATCGAAGTCCTTCAGATGTTTGCGCGCCAGGCTCGCGCATGCCTGCAGGATATTGCAAGCGGCGAAACCATCCGCGTCGGCGCGGCCGCACACCGCCTGAAGGGCGCGGCAAGCTCGGTGGGGGCGTTCCGCGTGTCGCAGACGGCCGAAGCCGTCGAGGAAACCGGCGGTGACGCCGGGGCGACGGCAGCGCTCGGTGCCGCCGTCATCGACGCCGAGAATTTCATCCTCAAGCTCTGCCGCGGCTGAGCCTTGTTTGAGATAGTTTGAATGAGGCCCGTTGTTCCATTGCGGAACCGCGGGTCTTTTTGCGACGTCTTCCATGACGCTTTGAAGACGGCGGGCGGAGGCCCGATCTGCGAGGTTATGGCGACTTTCCCGATGTTGACTGAAGCGTCGAATTGTCGGAAGAAAATCCGCCCATCATTTGAAGACCGGAAATAGTCCTGATGCCAAAACTTACCATCGTCGCCTTCGACGGCACGCGCTTCGACCTCGATGTCGACCAAGGCTCCACCGTCATGGAGAATGCCGTGCGCAATTCGGTGCCCGGCATCGAGGCTGAATGCGGCGGCGCTTGCGCCTGCGCGACCTGTCATGTCTATGTCGATGAGGCATGGACCGAGCAAGTCGGCCAGCCGGAAGCGATGGAAGAGGATATGCTCGACTTCGCCTTCGATGTGCGCCCGACCTCGCGGCTGTCCTGTCAGATCCGCATGAAGGCTGCCTATGACGGGCTCGTGGTGCACGTGCCGGAACGCCAGGCTTAAGCGCCGAGCTGCACACTTCGCCGGAATGGGATCCACAAAAAAGACGCCTCGCGCGCTGGTGCGAGCGAGGCGAGGCGGGCGCATTACCTACGGATGAGGGAGGAACATCCGCGGCTTCGGAACGCGCCAGGAGAACCCAGCGATGAAAGAGCAGATGCCGTAGCTGCACTTTCGAATGTGTTCATATTAACGCGTCCCGGTTGAGTCTGCCAGGATGAAAAATGACCATTCAATCACTGGGGAGGGTGCAAGTTTCGCACAAGTTTCGTTGTGCAGCTAAGGTTTTCCGCTCGCAACCAGACTGAAAAAGCCTTATTTTGCGCCGGCTCGGCCGTTGATTCGATTGTTCAACAATCTCAGCATGCGCTTCTGGAAATTGACCGCCTCGACCCGGTCGAATCGCGCCTGCTGCCGATCGTGCTCCTCTATACCGCGAGCTGATTCGCCTGAGACGAGTTCCTGCATGGCCTCGCAGCTGCGCTGCTGAGGCAAGGTGCGGATGGCGCGTTCCATGGCGCGGGCCTGATCGCGGGCGATTTCGGCATGGCGCTCCTCGTGGCGCTTGATATCGCTCGACAGGGCGTCCCAGATCATTGACAGCTCCTTGCTGGCGCCCTTGCGGCTGTTCCAGCGCGGCAGGATGATCTGGGTGTGGACCGTGACCTTGACGTTGCCGACACGGCAACGTCCGTTATCCTGGATATAGGTGGCTTCACCGCCGAAGCGGATCTTGGTGGCGCCGGGGTGGCGCGCCGAGGAGCCGCTCGAGGTCGGGCCGCGCCGGCTGAGTTCGCGGTCGAGCTCATCCGCGGTTTTGCCGCGGATGTCGAAATAGGAATAGCTTTTCGATGCGATCACTTCTGCTGCCACTGGGCTGCAGACGGAAAGAGCAATGGAAAAGGCGATAGGAAGGACCATATAACGCACTGCAAGCGGCATTCTGAACGCAACCCGTGTTGAAATCGACCGGAGCTTGGGGCATAGCCACCGCAAGCGCAATATCGGATGGCGCTTTTTTCGCGATCGATAGGATAAGTCTGGTGACAGGGTTCGAAGGCAGTTTATGGCGTGTGGGCCATGGCCGGGAGATCGAACTCGGCCGTCGTTCTCTCATCATGGCGATCATCAATGTGACGCCGGACTCCTTTTCCGACGGCGGACGCTTCGAAACCGTCGATGCTGCTGTCGAGCACGCGCTTCGCGCGGTGAGCGAGGGTGCCGGGATTGTCGACATCGGCGGGGAATCGACCCGCCCGAACGCCGCTGCCGTCAGTCCTTCCGAGGAGCAGGCGCGCGTGCTGCCGGTCATCGAGGCGCTGCGCGGGCGCACCCAGGCGCTGATCTCGATCGATACCTATCGCGCCGAAACGGCGCGGCTGGCGGTCAGTGCCGGCGCCCATATCGTCAACGATGTGTTCGGGCTGCAGAAGGAGCCCGATATCGCCGACATCGCCGCGGCGACCGGGGCCGGGCTCTGCATCATGCATACCGGTCGCGACAGGGCGAAGCTTCCGGACGTGATTGCCGACCAAGTGCATTTTCTCAAGCGGTCGCTTGAGATCGCTCAGGCCGCCGGCGTCAACAGCGACCGCATCGTGCTCGATCCGGGCTTCGGTTTTGCCAAGGAGACGGCGGAGGAGAACCTCGAACTGATGGCGCGATTTTCCGAACTTTCCCGCTTCGGACTGCCGCTGCTTGCCGGGACGTCGCGCAAGCGCTTCCTCGGCGCGGTGACGGGGCGTGAGGCGGCAGACAGGGATGCGGCGACGGCCGTCACCAGCGCCCTGCTCAGGCTTCAAGGGGCTGCTGTTTTCCGGGTGCACAATGTCGCAATCAACAGGGATGCGCTTGATATCGCCGATGCTATGCTGAATGCGCGCCAGGAATTCGAGAGGAAGCGGCCGACATGACCACCTACACGATCACGCTGCAGAACTGCGCCTTCTTTGCGCGCCACGGCGTGCACGACGAGGAGGAATTCCTCGGCCAGCGCTTCTTCGTCGATGCCGAGCTCGATGTCGTTGCCGGCGAGGCGCTGAAAAGCGATTCGATCGACGATACCGTCAATTACGGCATCGCCTTCACGGTGATCGAGGGGATCGTCACCGGCAAACGGCGTTACCTGATCGAGGCCCTGGCGCTCGATATCGCCAAGGGACTCTGCGATACATTCCCGCAGGTCCGGCGCGCAAAGATCACGGTGCGCAAGCCGAATGCGCCGGTGCCCGGCGTGCTCGATTTCGTGCAGGTGAGCGTTGAACACTTTGCCTGAGACTGCATTGCAATCGGCCACACTCGGCCTCGGCGGCAACATCGGCGATCCCGTCAAGGCGATGGCCGTCGCACTGCAGCGGCTGGACGGACGAGATGACTGCCGGGTTACGGCGGTCTCGCGGCTCTACCGCACGCCACCCTGGGGCAAGACCGACCAATCCTTCTTCTTCAACGCCTGCGCTGCCGTCGAAACCCGGCTGGAGCCGGAGACCTTGCTCGATGTCTGTCTGTCGATCGAACGGGAGATGAAACGCGAGCGTACCGAGCGCTGGGGGCCGCGCACACTCGACATCGACGTGCTGACCTATGGCGACGTCATCCAGGAGGCGCCGCGGCTGGAACTGCCGCATCCGCGCATGACCGATCGCGGTTTCGTGCTGATGCCGCTTGCCGATATCGCGCCGGACCTTATCGTCAAGGGCAGGGCGGTCAGCGACTGGCTTGAAGATGCAGAGGTAGCGGGCATCGAAGTCGCCAACAACAGCCGCGACTGGTGGCTCCAAACCTGAGGCAGAGATCCTGAAACGGAAAACGGCGGGAAACCCGCCGCTTCAGGAAAATGCGCTGTAGCTTCAGGAAAATCCGCGGTGCGATTGATCTACTGGATGGACCCGACGGCCATCTCGTCGACCTGGCGGGTCAGCGTCAGGCCGATGACCGGGATCATCTGGCTTTCGACCTTGACCGAAACAGTGACGTTCATCGTCTTGTCATCACGCACGCGGGCGATCATCGCGCCGTTCAGCTTGGCGCGGTTGATGCCGACGACGACGGTATCTTCGCTGACGGCGCCAGAGACGACGTCAAGACCCTTGCCGGCGGCACCGTCAAGGAACTTGCCCTTGTAGGTCGAGCCCGACTGCGAGATGACGGCTGTCATCGGCTGCTTGAAGACGCCGACGCGGCAGGTGCCGTCGAGCTTGATGCCGGCGCCGCTGTCGCCCGTGGGCTCGCCGATCAGGTTGCAGGTGAATTTCGTCCCCTTGTATTTGCCGGCGACGATTTCGCCCGGGCCCTTCCATGAGCCGGCGACGGAATCGAAGAAGGCCTTGTCACGGGTTGCGGCGGTAGCTGCCGGAGCGACGTCTGCGACGGGAGACAATGCCGCGGCGGCCAGACCGCATATAATGAGAAACTTGCGCGAATACATGGATTTTCCTTGGCAAACACCACTCACGAACTGGCTACAAGTTTTGCCTGGGAATGGTTAATCCTTCCTTTCAATCGTGCCGAAATGCGCTGGAATACAGGGGTTTCGCGCGGTCCAGATTTTAGCTTGTCGCTATTAGAGCCTTGAATCTGCTGTAATTTCGCCAACATTCCGTTAGGGATGGCAAAGTGTGCGGAATTGCTCCGACTCTCAAGGAGTGTTGCCGCGCGGCGACATGGAGGGCGTGAGGTCGCCGATGAAATCGCCGATTCCCGGCCGCTTCAGGGCATGGAAGGCGAGCGGGCGGCAGAGATCCATTGCCGCGATTCCAATGCGGGCGGTCATCAGGGCGTTGATGACGCCTTCGCCGAGCCGGGCCGAGAGCTTGGAGGCCAGCCCATGGCCGAGCACCTGCTGGACGAGGCTGTCGCCGACGGCGATCGAGCCGGTGACGGCCAGATGCGCCAGCACGTCGCGCAGCAGACGGAACATGCCGAGCGTGCCGGGACGGCCGCCGTAAAGCTCGGCCATGGCGCGGATAAGACGCACGGCCTCATAGAGGACGTAGAGCAGGTCGACCACGGCGCGCGGGCTGACGGCGGTGACGATTGAGACGCGCTTGGAGGCGTTGACGATCAGGGCACGGGCCTTGCGGTCGAGGGGCGTGAGCAATTCCCGTTCGGCGAGCGCAATCAGATGCGGGGGATCGATGACCTCGCTTTCCGTCGCCTTCAGCGTGGCGCGGCCCTTCGATGTCTCGGGATTGGCCGACAGCAGCGTGCTCAGGCGGGCGACGACGGCGCGCGCCCGTGCCGGCCGGGTTTCGACCATCGCGGCTTCCGCTTCGGCCTTGATCGCCTGGACGGCGGCAAGGCGCATCATCCCTAATGTTTCGCGGATGATGAGCGCAAGCACGGCGAGGATGCCGACCGCAAGCACGGCCAGCGCCGCATAGCCCAACCAGTCGGCACGGGTGAAGAGATCGCGGATCAGCCTATCGGTCCAGAGGCCGATGCCAAGCGACAGCAGAATGCCGAAGGCGCCGGCGGCGATCTTGCCGAAGGAGGTTCGGCGTCTCAGCGGCGTTGCCACGGGCACTGCGCTCAGATCCTTGTCGGGATTGAGGAAGGGATCGTCCTCATCCGCCGTCACGACGATGTTTTCGGAGAAGCTTTCCGGCTTGCGCCGCTGCTCTGCCTGGCGGCCGTTGTCAAGGCGCTCGGTGGCCTCGTCCTCGTAGATGAAAGCCGCGGGCGGGCGGCGTGGCGGATCGGAGGGGGGCTGGCTCATGCGAGACGATCTCCGAACAGGAACTGCATGGCGCGGTCGAGGCGGATATGCGGGACCGACAGCTTGATGCCGCCGCCGGTTTCCTCAAGCTGAGGCGGGCGGAACCTGACGACATTGACATCGGGCAGCCGCAAGCCGCTCTCGCCCGCGGCGATGCGGTCGAACAGGCTTTCTGGATCCGCCGGCAGGTCGCCGGGAAAGATCGCGGTCTTTCTCTGGCCGTCGAAACGCTCGCCGGCGATGGTTTCGCCCTCCATCGGCGTGCCGACGATGACAGGCAGGTCATGTCCGTCGCGCTTGACGGATGCCTCTCGGGTGGCGCGCACGGAGGCGAGCGCCATGACGTCGATGCCCGCACCCGCCATGCCGATGCGGTCGATGGCGCGATCGACCAGGCGGCGGGTCAGCGCGTCGAGCCGGTCGTGGCTTTCATGGTGGAGATGATCGGCCTTGGTCGCGGCGACCAGCACGCGGTCGATGCGGCGCCCGAGCAGCGAGGAGAGCAGCGAATTGGTGCCGGGGCGGAAACAGGCGAGCACATCGGTCAGCGCGCGTTCCAGATCCTGGACGGCTTCGGGGCCGCGGTTCATCGCCTGAAGCGCATCGACCAGCACGATCTGGCGGTCGAGCCGGGCGAAATGCTCGCGGAAGAAGGGTTTGACGACGACTGATTTATAGGCCTCGTAGCGCCGCTCCATCATCGTCCAGAGCGAGTTGCGCCCGGGACGGCCGTCCGCCGGCAAGGCCAGCGGTGCGAAGGTCAGCGCCGGCGAGCCGTCGAGATCGCCGGGCAGCAGCAGGCGGCCGGGCGGCAGGGTGGAGAGCGAGCGTTCGTCGGCCTTGCAGGCCTTGAGATAATCGGCAAAGGCGGTGGCGAGGCCGCGGGCGATCATCTCGTCGGCGCCGGCCTGGATATCGGCGGCATGGGTCAGCGCCAGCCATCCGCGCGACAGTTCGGAGCGGACGCCGGTTTTCGCTAGCGCGATCGTTTCCTCGCTAAAGGTGCGGTAATCCTTGCCGAGCAGCGGCAGGTCGAGCAGCCATTCGCCCGGATAGTCGACGATATCGATCGACAAACGGCCGGGCGAAAACAGCCGGTTCCAGCCGCTGGCGCTCTGATAATCCAGTGTGATGCGCAGCTCAGAGATGGCGCGGGTCGAATCCGGCCAAATACGATCCTTCACCAGCGCGCGGATATGATCCTCGTATTGGAAGCGCGGTACGGCATCGTCGGGCTGCGGCTCCAGCCGCACCGCCGAGACGCGGCCGGACTGCACCGGCTCGAACAGCGGCAGGCGGCCGCCATGCAGAAGATTGTGTACCAGCGAGGAAATGAAGACCGTCTTGCCGGAGCGGGAGAGGCCCGTGACGCCGAGCCGCACGGTCGGATTGACGAGGCCGCTTGCCCGATCGGCGAGATTGTCGAGGGCGATGCGGGCGTCGTCGGTAAAGGATGTGAGGCGTGGCGGCAAGGCGCAATTCCGGTTGGTGACTGCCGGCAATATAGGAAGGACGTGCCGCCTGAAAAAGACGCGGCGCGAAAGCTTTCAGACAACCACGAAATCGATGAGACGCCAACCGCCGGCTGAAGCGTCGTAATCGACGACGGCAAGGCCCGCCGTCGGGAAGCCGCCGGGAAGGGCGCTTGCCATCGCCTCATGGCCGATCAGCGCCTCCAGCGCCTGCTCCATGGTTGGATTGTGGCCGACCAGCATGACGGCCGTCTCTTCCTGCGAATCGACGATTTCCAGGTAGTTATCGACCGTGGCGTTGTAGAGCGCATCGACATAACGGATGTCGAGCGTAAGGCCCATCGCCCGATGGACCGCATCGGCAGTGCCGCGGCAGCGCAGCGCCGTCGAACTGATCAGCAGATCGGGACGGTAGCCCTTGTCGGCGGCTTTGTCGGCAATGATCTCGGCATCGCCGAAGCCCTTTTCGTTGAGCGGCCGGTCGAAATCGCGCTGTCCGGGTTCGGCCCAGGCCGCCTCGGCATGACGCAGGAGATAGATGCGGTTCGGCGGAGGCAGCGGTACGGTCATGGGCAAATCCAGGATCGGGCGGGTCTTTTCAGTAGCGGTTGCGCTTGGCCGCCGTCAATCGCTGGCCATGCTGCGACGGCGCAAAACGTGGCTGACAACACGGCGTTTTGAAGGCGAAGAAGAAAACGGTAGCCGGAATAACCATGACAAAATAGATCGTTAGCCTAAAATTGTAACAGATTTAAAAATCTGTTTACCTGTCGTATTTGGCTTGAATCGCGGCTAGCGCTTGGGATATACACCCGCCCAGATGAGATGTTCTTCAGGAGAATCGCGTTGAGTGAGAAGATCGATCTTAGCAATTACGTTCCCTCGGAAGAGGAAGAGTTCATGAACGTAAACCAGCGTGCCTACTTCAGGACCAAGCTGGTTGCATGGAGAAATGATATCCTTCGAGAAGCGCGCGAAACCCTCGACCACCTGGCCGAGGAAAGCGCAAACCATCCCGACCTCGCCGACCGGGCGTCCTCGGAAACCGACCGGGCGATCGAACTTCGCGCCCGTGATCGGCAGAGAAAGCTGATTTCCAAGATCGACGCGGCACTGCAGCGCATCGAAGACGGTACTTACGGCTATTGCGAGGAAACCGGCGAACCAATCGGCCTCAAGCGTCTCGACGCCCGCCCGATCGCGACGCTGTCGATCGAGGCGCAGGAGCGCCACGAACGCCGCGAAAAAGTCTATCGCGACGAATAATGGTTTTCATGCAGAGGTGAGAGCAAGCGCCGCGATCGGATCGCGGCGCTTGTTCGTTGATCACTGCTCCGCTGCACAAATGCCTATCGCCAGAGCTTTCCACGATTGCTCTCGCTCGGCCTCCATGGAGAGGTCGATCGTCACAAGGGTGCCGTTCCTCAGGCGGTGTCGCAGGATGTCCGCCTTCTCAGGATCCGTCCGAACCATGCCTTCAGTGTGAAGGGCCTGCAGTCTCGAGCGTGAAAGCTTCAGTTCCGAGGCCAGCAGACGGTCGAGGCGGGTGCTTGTTGGGACAGGGACCGTCAGTTCGATTGCCAATGTCGTCCAATTTGCGGTTTCGTGCCGCATCTCCTTGGTGATTTCAAATTCGGCAAACTCGTCCATACGCAGCGATTTGCGTCGGAGAGCATCGAGGTTGAAGGTCTCTGCCCGGATCCAGTCCGGATCGTTGGCCTGCAGCGCGTCAAGGACCGCAGGATCGATGTCGCGGACATTGCGGCGCTCGAAGATCGGCCGGTTCCATGTCCTTTCGCAGGTCAGGCATTTGTAGATCAGCCAGGCATCCAGTTTGCGGCCGTTGGCGTTCAGCCGAATCTTGCCGCTGGATTGGAAGGCTCTCATGCCTCCGCATCCGCCGCATGCGATCCAGGGCTGGGGAGCTGTCTTGGGAATAATGGTCCATCGGACCTGAAGCGTCTTGCACATATCGTCTTGGTCTTCCGTTCGGAAGTCCATCGAGATGGTGCAGGAGAAACCCTTGCGGGCGCGGTGTGGCGATGTTGTGGGCGGCTGAAGAGCTGAGACAGCGGAACTGCACATGGCACATTGGAACAATGCCAAACCGGTCTCTCGCCACCACCCGATGAACATGGTCGCATGCCGCCAGCATGTCGCTAGACGGCAGTACGGGTGAAACTGGAGTGAGACCGGTGTTTACTTAGGCAAAATGCAACCTCGGATGCGCCAACGCTCTTCACCCCGATCGATAGCAAATGATCGGCATGATGGGGAGGCCAAAGACATTCGGACACTGAAAAAGCCGCGGTATGCGGCTTTTGTGCAACTTCATGGTGAAGGAGAGGGCGCGGCAACCCGGCGTGACGCGGGGGCCTTTGCCCTCATTTGTCGCGATTGACGCTCATTTCGCCGAAGATGCGGGCGACTTCTTTCTGCAGTTCCGTATCGGCGCCGGTGATTGGGGCGAGGTCGGGATCGCGGCGCGGCAGGTTGCTCGGCTGCGGCTGCGGTATGGCTTGGCGGGGGGCCTGGTTTGCCGGCGCCGGCACGATGCGTTCGGCCGTCAGATTGTTCGACATCTCCTCTTCCAGCACCCGCTGGAAATCATGGCGGGTCGCCGCTGCCGATTGCGCAGCCGCATCGTCTTCGGCTGGGCCGGGGGCGGCGGGCGGCATGTGCTGGACAGGCGGTGCGGAGATCTCGGGTTCAATGCGCTGCTGCGGCAGCACGCGCTGACGGGCGGCATCGAGGATCTCGGCCGCACTTGCGGTATCGTGGAACGCTGCGGGCGCGACCGGGGGAGCAACAGGACGCTCCGGCGGGCGCGGCTGGGGTGGGGCAGGTGGAGGAATGTCGCGTTCGGCCGACAGGGGCGCTATCACCCGGTTTGCCGGAAGAGGGCTGGTCGCCACCGGCGGTGCTGCGGCCTGCTGGGCCTGCGGTTCGGGGCGCGGGCGCGGCTCGGGCGAAACCGGTGCGGAGAAGGAAGGCTCGGCGGCCGGCTCGACGCGGGCTGCGGCAGGCGGTGAGGCCGGAGCTGCAATTGCAGCGCGGGGCGGAGAAACGGGGGACGGTTCCGGCTGCGCCGGGGGTGATACTGGACGCTGTTCGACAGGTTGTGGAAGGCCGGCGATTTCCGGCTGTTCGGCCGCTGCGGGCAGGATACGGCTTTCGATGACTATATCGCTCGGGCCGCCGATCATGATCAGATGCTCGACGTCGTCGCGGCGCACCAGCACCAGCCGGCGACGGGCATCGACAGCGGCGGCATCCAGGACCTGCAGACGCGGCTGGCGGTTGCGGCCGCCGCGCACGAAGGGCGAGGGCGCCCGGCTGCGGATCACCCAGAGCACGAGGATGAGCAGGAGAAGCGCCAGACCGACGCCACCGGCGGCAAGCAGAAAACGGCTGCCATAAGCTCCGACAACATCATCCAACATAGTCACTCACTCCATTTCATATTCGGCACATATTGACGACTTTTCCGTTCCTTAGGCAAGGGCCGCCGGTGCTGTCCAGTCACGGGAGAACGCGTTTTCGTGTTCCGCGGATTGGGCGCTCGCCGATGTTGCGCACGGTCGGCCGCGTCAGGGTTCAGGGGCAGATGGCGCTGTTGCCTGTGAATTCAAGCAGTCTTGCCGACCACCGGTGTTTTTGCCAACGCGGCAAATTGCTAAGAAGGAAAGAGTGCCTGATTCCCGCTTCGTGTTCGTGCTACGAAGCTGGAGGGACTTATGTGAGGAATACATGACGAAACCGCGTCAGGCCGACGATTATAACGCACCGCTTGTGGATCGTGGGGGGCGTTCTGGCACGGTTTTGCGCATTCTTCTGCTGGCCCTTGTGCTGATTGCAGCCGCCGGCGGCTTCGTCGTCTTCAAGAGATCGCTCGACAATGAGATCGTGCTCGGCGGTCTCGGCGTGCTTGCCATGGTCGGCATCTTCTTCCTGGTATCCTCGGTCATCGGCTTCATCGAGGTGATGCCGCAGCGTCAGTCCGACAGCCTGGCGCGCGCCTTCCTCAACAGCCATCCCGACGGCACGCTGATCACCGACGAAAAGGGCCGGATCATATATGCCAACGCCGCCTATGGTGCGCTGACCGGCGCGCGCAAGGCGACCGAGGTGCAGACGCTGGAAAGCCTGCTGTCGCGCCACCGCGAATCGAATGAGGCGCTCTATCGGCTGGTCAACGGCCTGCGCGAGGGCAAGGAAGGCCGGGAGGAATTCCGCCTGCTGCGCGCCGTCGGCCCCGGCAGCAACAGCTCAGGCGCCCATTGGTATCGGCTGAAGGCGCGGCTGCTGCAGCCGGAGGAAAACGGCGGCAAGCCGCTGCAGATCTGGCAGATTACCGATATCACCACGGAGCGGGACGACCAGGAGCGCTTCTTCAAGGAATTGCAGAACGCGATCGACTATCTCGACCATGCGCCGGCCGGTTTCTTCTCAGCCGGCAGGAAGGGCGAGATCTTCTATCTGAACGCCACGCTTGCCGAGTGGCTAGGCCTCGATCTCACCAAATTCGTGCCGGGCTCGATGACCATCGGCGACGTGGTGGCGGGCGAGGGGCTGGCGCTCATCCAGTCGGTGCAGGCCGAACCCGGCCTGAAGAAGACGGTGACGCTCGATCTCGACCTGCGCAAGACCAACGGCCAGAGCCTGCCGGTGCAGATCATCCACAGCGTCACCTCGATGCGCGACGGCGCACCCGGCGAAAGCCGGACGATCGTGCTGGGGCGTGAAAAGAGCGAGGCGGGCGGCCAGTCCGCTTCGGCCGCCGCCATGCGGTTCACCCGCTTCTTCAACAATACGCCGATGGCGATCGCCTCGGTGGACGGGGACGGGCGCATCCTGCGGACCAACGCACCGTTCCTGAAGATGTTCTCCGGCGTCGTCTCGCGCGACGATCTCGAAAAGGCGCCGCATCTCGAAACCATCGTGCAGGAAAGCGACCGGCCGCAGCTCGCCGAGGCGCTGGCAGCGGCCAAGGACCGGCAGGGCGACATTGCGCCCCTCGATACCCGCACGCCGACCGACGAAGCGCGCTATTTCCGTTTCTACGTCAACGCCGTCATCGACCAGAGCGACGAGGCGCCCGAGGAGGCGGCGATCGTCTACGCCGTCGAGGTGACCGAGCAGAAGGCGCTGGAAGCGCAGATGGCGCAGACGCAGAAGATGAATGCCGTCGGAACGCTCGCCGGCGGCATCGCGCATGATTTCAACAATGTGCTGACGGCGATCCTGCTTTCCTCCGACCATCTGCTGCTGCAGGCACGGCCGGCCGATGCGAGCTTTGCCGACCTGATGGAAATCAAGCGCAACGCCAACCGCGCCGCGGTGCTGGTGCGCCAGTTGCTCGCCTTCTCGCGCAAGCAGACGATGCGGCCCTCGGTGCTCAACCTCACCGATGTCGTCGGCGACCTGCGCATGCTGGTCGACCGGCTGCTCTCCGGCACCAATGTCAAGCTCGACGTGCAATATGGCCGCGACCTCTGGCCCGTCAAAACCGACCTTTCGCAATTCGAACAGGTGCTGATCAATCTCTGCGTCAATGCGCGCGACGCCATGCCCGAGGGTGGCACACTGACGCTGCGCACCCGAAACCTGACTGCTTCCGAGGTCTCCGCCTTCAACTATTCCTACATGCCGGCTGAGGACATGGTGCTGATCGAAGTCGCCGACAACGGCACCGGTATCGCGCCCGAAATCATGGACAAGATCTTCGAGCCCTTCTTCACCACCAAGGATGTCGGCAAGGGCACCGGGCTTGGTCTCGCCATGGTCTATGGCATCGTCAAGCAATCGGGCGGCTATATCCAGCCGGAATCCGAAGTCGGCAAGGGCACGACCTTCCGGGTCTTCCTGCCGCGCCACATCCCGGAGCCGGCGGTGGCCGCGGAAGCGGGTGCGATCGACAGCGCCGTCGCCGAGATCGGCATTCGGCCGGAGGCGCCAACGGCGCAACAGCCGGAGGACCTGACGGGATCGGCGGTCATCCTTCTCGTCGAAGACGAGGAGGCGGTGCGCCGCGGCGGCAAGCGCATGCTGGAAACGCGCGGTTATACCGTGCACGAAGCCGGCTCGGGCGTCGAGGCGCTCGCCATCTTGGAAGAGCTGGAAGGCAAGGTCGACATCGTCGTGTCCGACGTCGTCATGCCCGAGATGGACGGCCCGACGCTGCTGCGCGAGTTGCGCAAGACCTATCCCGACATGAAATTCATCTTCGTCTCGGGTTACGCCGAAGATGCCTTTGCCCGGAACCTGCCGCCGGACGCGAAATTCGGGTTTTTGCCGAAGCCGTTTTCGCTGAAGCAATTAGCTGTGGTGGTGAAGGAGACGCTGGACGGGTGAGGGCAGCCGGCATCGCCTTAGTAGACAGGGCGTGCCGCGGCCGCCCCCTCTGCCCTGCCGGGCATCTCCCCCACCTGTGGGGAGATCACAAGCGGCGGAACCTTCTCGCCACATCAACGTTTCGGCGAGCTGCGACGCCAATTGTTGGGGGAAGCCATTGCGTCTAGCCAATCTCCCCACCTGTGGGGGAGATGCCCGGTAGGGCAGAGGGGGCTGGAACGGCAGCAGCTGTCTGGCAAGGCGATTCCGGCCTGCCCCGTAGGCCTCACTCACCCAACGCCACGGCAATCTCAGCCGCCAGCCGCGCATTGTTCTCGACCAGCGCAATATTCGTCTTCAGGCTCTGGCCGTCCGTCAGATCGAAGATGGTCGAGAGCAGATAAGGCGTCACCGCCTTGCCCGTGATCTCGTCGCGCTCGGCGCTGTCGAGTGCCCGCTCAATGTAGATCTCCATCTCTTCGCGGGCGATCTCGTCGGCTTCCGGCACCGGATTGGCGATGAGCATGCCGCCGTCGATGCCGAGCTGTTCGCGCACCGTCTGGAAATTGGCGATGGCGGCCGGGCTGTTCAGCGACAGTGGGCTGCGGATGCCCGAGGCGCGTGACCAGAAGGCGGGGAATTCTTCGCTCTCATAGGTGACGACGGGAACGCCGCGGGTTTCCAGCACTTCCAGCGTCTTCGGAATGTCGAGGATCGCCTTGGCGCCGGCGCAGACGACGATGACGCCGGTGCGGGCGAGTTCCTCGAGATCGGCCGATATATCGAAGCTTTCCTCGGCGCCTCGGTGCACGCCTCCGATGCCGCCTGTGGCAAAGACGCGGATGCCGGCGCGGGCGGCGGCAATCATCGTCGCGGCCACCGTGGTGGCGCCGGTGCGGCGCTCGGCGATCGCGAAGGCGAGATCGGCGCGCGATACCTTCATCACTTCGGTCGCCTTGGCAAGCTGCTCCAGTTCGCCGGCTTCAAGGCCGATATGCAGCGTGCCATGAATGACGGCGATGGTTGCCGGCACCGCGCCCTGTTCGCGAATGATCGTCTCGACGCTGCGGGCCATCTCGATATTGCCGGGATAGGGCATGCCATGGGTGATGATGGTCGATTCTAGCGCCACCAGCGGCGCGCCGCGCTGCTTGGCGCTGGCAACCTCTTTCGAATAGGCAATCGGCAGAAGGGGCGAAATGGGCTTGGTCATGATGTTGTCCTGTCGTCGATGAGCATGATGCCGAAGCGTGTCAGCGGTTTTCGCACCTCATGCTCGACTATTTAATATAGCGGCTTCAATGCAGAATTCTGACCTCGGGAACAAGGGCAAGCGCCGCATTCAAGAGATCCGGCGTCAGATTTTCGTTGACGGCGTGCCGCGACTGCACGGTGAGCGTTGCGGCAGCCGTGCCGTGGCGAACGGCCTCTTCGAGCGGCAGACCGAGCATCAGGGCGGCAAGCGTGCCGGCCGCAAGAGAATCGCCGGCTCCGGTGACGTCGGCGACCGTGTCGGCGATCGGCGGCTGCAGCGTCACGGCGCGGCCCTTGCAAAGTGCCACGAGCTCGCGGCGGCCGCGGGTGACGACGGCGTTCCTGATGCCGATCTGGTTCAGAAGCGGCGGCCAGCCGGCAGCGTCTTCCGGCTGTTTACCGGCAAGGGCAGCGGCCTCGGCTTCATTCAGGAACAGGTAGTCGATATCCGCGATGCACTGTTTCAGCCTGACGACCTTGGCCGGCGAGATGGCAATCGCCGCGACCGGCTTCGCCAGGGAATGCGCCTTGGCAACGATCGCTGCGATCGTCTCCTCCGGCAGGTTGGCGTCGAAAAGAATGAGATCATGGGCGGCGAAAGCTTCGCGCACCCAGCGGATGGAGAGACGCCGCGGCACGAAGAATCGGTAGAGATCCATGTCGGCAAGGGCGATCACCAGATTGCCGTCCTTCTCGATGATCGCCGTATAGCTCGGGGTCTTGCGGTCGAGGAACACGAAAGGCCGGTCGTCGATGCCGGCGAAATCGGCGGCTTCGCCGACCATCTCGCCGATGGAGTCGCCGCCGCGTGGCGAAATCATCGTCACCTGAAAACCGAGCCTTGCCAGGTTGCGGGCCGCATTGAAGCCGCCGCCGCCCGGCTCCTCGAACCAGGTGCCGGGATTGCTGGCGCCCGGCGCCGTTTCGCCGGAGATCCGGCCGCGCCGGTCGATATGGGCGCCGCCGAGAACAAGAATCTTTTTCTTCACTTCAACCGCCTTCCGATGCCCGAAGCGCGAATCGAGACGGTGCTAGCAGCCGCGGCGAAGCCGGTGCGTAAGGCCTAAGCCGTTGCTTTGCATCGATAAAACAAATATAGAACACAGGCTGTTTTACCTTTTTCTTTCAATCGTTTGATCGCCTATTGCGGGAATAGAACAAATGGGGTACAAACTCGACATTGCTTGGGCGGCTTCAATAACCTAAAGGTGGATCGGATGTCTCAGAATTCATTGCGGCTGGTAGAGGACAAATCGGTGGACAAAAGCAAAGCGCTTGAAGCGGCACTCTCACAGATAGAGCGGTCGTTCGGCAAGGGCTCGATCATGAAACTCGGCTCCAACGAGAATGTTGTCGAGATCGAGACGATCTCGACCGGCTCGCTTGGCCTCGATATCGCACTTGGCGTTGGTGGTCTGCCGAGGGGCCGTATCATCGAAATTTACGGGCCGGAAAGCTCGGGTAAGACGACGCTTGCGCTGCAGACCATTGCCGAAGCGCAGAAGAAGGGCGGCATTTGCGCCTTCGTCGATGCCGAACATGCGCTCGATCCCGTCTATGCCCGCAAGCTTGGCGTCGATCTGCAGAACCTTTTGATCTCGCAGCCCGATACCGGCGAGCAGGCGCTCGAAATCACCGATACGCTCGTGCGCTCTGGCGCCGTCGACGTTCTCGTCGTCGACTCGGTCGCCGCACTGACGCCGCGCGCCGAAATCGAAGGCGAGATGGGCGACAGTCTTCCCGGCTTGCAGGCGCGCCTGATGAGCCAGGCGCTGCGCAAGCTCACGGCTTCGATTTCCAAGTCGAACACCATGGTGATCTTCATCAACCAGATCCGCATGAAGATCGGCGTCATGTTCGGTTCGCCTGAGACGACAACCGGCGGCAATGCGCTGAAGTTCTACGCCTCCGTGCGCCTCGACATCCGCCGCATCGGCGCGGTCAAGGAGCGCGAAGAGGTGATCGGCAACCAGACCCGCGTCAAGGTCGTCAAGAACAAGATGGCGCCGCCCTTCAAGCAGGTCGAATTCGACATCATGTATGGCGAGGGCGTTTCCAAGACCGGCGAACTGGTCGATCTCGGCGTCAAGGCCGGCATCGTCGAGAAATCCGGTGCCTGGTTCTCCTATAACAGCCAGCGTCTCGGCCAAGGCCGCGAAAACGCCAAGACCTTCCTGCGCGACAATCCGGATCTCGCCCGTGAGATCGAGCTGTCGCTGCGCCAGAATGCCGGCCTGATCGCCGACCGCTTCCTGCAGAACGGCGGACCGGATCCCGATGATGGTGACGCTGCCGCGGAAATGTAATTTTCGCGATCGGTTTTCCGCCAGTCCCTTTGAAAATCCAAGCCGGCTGCATTCCCTGATCAGAATGCGGCCGGTTTTGTTTGTCTGCTGGACAGTGGCGGAGGTGAACGTTAAAAGCCGATGGATTTAGATTTACCTGCCTCCGGCAGCATTGAAGGGCATAGCATGAGCGGTGTGAACGATATCCGGTCGACATTCCTCGACTATTTCAAGAAGAACGGTCATGAGATCGTCTCGTCGAGCCCGCTCGTGCCGCGCAACGACCCGACGCTGATGTTCACCAATGCCGGCATGGTGCAGTTCAAGAACGTCTTCACCGGCCTGGAGAAACGCCCTTATTCCACGGCGACCACCTCGCAGAAATGCGTGCGCGCCGGCGGCAAGCATAACGACCTCGACAATGTCGGCTATACCGCCCGCCACCTGACCTTCTTCGAAATGCTCGGCAACTTTTCGTTTGGCGACTATTTCAAGGAGAATGCGATCGAGCTTGCCTGGAAGCTCGTCACCGAAGGTTTCGATCTGCCGAAACATCGCCTGCTGGTCACCGTCTATTCCGAAGACGAGGAAGCCGCGACGCTGTGGAGGAAGATCGCCGGCTTGTCCGACGACAAGATCATCCGCATCCCGACCTCCGACAATTTCTGGCAGATGGGCGATACCGGCCCCTGCGGCCCATGCTCTGAAATCTTCATAGACCAGGGCGAGAACGTCTGGGGCGGCCCTCCCGGTTCGCCGGAGGAGGATGGCGACCGGTTCCTGGAATTCTGGAACCTCGTCTTCATGCAGTTCGAGCAGATCGAACCCGGCGTGCGCAATCCGCTGCCGCGTCCGTCGATCGATACTGGCATGGGTCTAGAGCGCATGGCCTGCATCCTGCAGGGCGTCCAGAGCGTCTTCGACACCGACCTGTTCCGCACGCTGATCGGCGCCATCGAAGAGACGATGGGCGCCAAGGCTGAGGGCAGCGCCAGCCACCGCGTCATCGCCGACCATCTGCGCTCCTCGGCCTTCCTGATCGCCGACGGCGTGCTGCCGTCGAATGAAGGCCGCGGCTATGTGTTGCGCCGTATCATGCGTCGCGCCATGCGACACGCCCAGCTTCTCGGCGCCAAGGAGCCGCTGATGTACAAGCTGCTGCCGACGCTGGTGCAGGAGATGGGCCGCGCCTATCCGGAACTCGTGCGTGCCGAAGCGTTGATCTCGGAGACGCTGAAACTCGAAGAAGGCCGCTTCCGCAAGACGCTGGAGCGTGGCCTGTCGCTGCTGTCGGATGCGACCACGGATCTCGGCAAGGGCGACATGCTGGACGGCGAGACCGCCTTCAAGCTCTACGACACCTACGGCTTCCCGCTCGACCTGACGCAGGACGCTTTGCGCGCCCGTGAGATCGGCGTCGATATCTCCGGTTTTACCGATGCCATGCAGCGCCAGAAGGCCGAAGCCCGTTCGCACTGGGCCGGTTCCGGCGAGAAGGCAACCGAAACCATCTGGTTCGAGCTTAGGGAAAAGAACGGGGCAACCGAATTCCTGGGTTACGACACCGAAACCGCCGAAGGCGTGGTGCAGGCGATCGTCAAGGACGGGGCTGCTGCTGAAGAAGCCCAGGCCGGCGACAAGGTGCAGATCGTCGTGAACCAGACGCCGTTCTATGGCGAATCCGGCGGTCAGATGGGCGATACCGGCATCATTTCGTCCGACCACGGCAGAATAGAGATATCGGACACGCAGAAGAAGGGCGAAGGCCTCTTCGTGCATTCCGGCGTCGTTGTCGAAGGCGCATTCAAGAGCGGCGATGCGGTTGTTCTCACCGTCGATCACGCCCGCCGTTCGCGGCTGCGCGCCAACCACTCGGCAACACACCTGCTGCACGAGGCGCTGCGCGAAGTGCTCGGCACCCATGTTGCCCAGAAGGGTTCGCTGGTCGCGCCCGAGCGCCTGCGTTTCGACGTGTCGCATCAGAAGCCGATGTCGACCGAGGAGCTGAAGATCGTCGAGGATATGGCCAACGAGATCGTGCTGCAGAATTCTCCTGTCACGACCCGGCTGATGAGCGTCGACGACGCCATCGAGGAAGGCGCCATGGCGCTCTTCGGCGAGAAGTACGGCGATGAAGTGCGGGTCGTCTCGATGGGCACAGGCGTTCATGGCGCAAAGAGCAACAAGCCTTACTCGGTCGAGCTTTGTGGCGGCACGCATGTGTCGGCCACCGGTCAGATCGGCCTGATCCGCGTTCTCGGCGAAAGTGCCGTCGGCGCCGGGGTTCGCCGCATCGAAGCGCTGACCGGTGAATCGGCGCGCGAATATCTGGCTGAGCAGGACGATCGCGTGAAGACGCTGGCTGCCTCGCTGAAGGTTCAGCCTTCGGAGGTTCTGTCGCGTGTCGAAGCGTTGATGGACGAGCGCCGCAAGCTCGAAAGGGAACTGGCCGACGCCAAGCGCAAACTTGCCATGGGCGGCGGGCAGGGCGGCTCGGCCGATGCCGTGCGCGAAGTCGCCGGCGTCAAGTTCCTCGGCAAGTCGATATCGGGCGTCGATCCCAAGGACCTCAAAGGGCTTGCCGATGACGGCAAGACCAGCATCGGCTCCGGCGTCGTGACGCTGATCGGCGTCTCCGACGACGGCAAGGCGAGTGCGGTCGTCGCCGTGACGCCGGATCTCGTGGATCGTTTCAGTGCTGTCGATCTGGTGCGCGTCGCCTCGGCCGCCCTCGGCGGCAAGGGCGGCGGCGGCCGCCCCGACATGGCCCAGGCCGGCGGCCCCGACGGCTCGAAGGCCGACGAGGCGATCGAAGCGGTGGCCGTAGCACTCGCGGGCTAAGCTGCCGGGTTACGTCGGCTCTCCTCCCTCATTCCTGTGCTTGTCACACGAATCCAGTGCGCCCAAGTCATTGGGCGCGAAAGATCTTTTTTCTTTCGGTACTGATTCATTCACGGCGCGGACGTGCCGTGAATGGAATCCTGTGACGAGCACAGGAATGAGGGACGTTGGCGTGATGCCGGTGTACCCGCCTCGTCCTTCGAGGCACCTGCTCGGCACGTCAGCAAGGATAAGGCTCTCTTGAACTTTGGCGCTCCGGAGCCGGCAAGTCCGCAGGATTTGTCAAATCGGGCTATGCTTTGTTGCATCCGATCGATTTGCAGGGGGTTTGACATGAACGGGGAAACGGCATGGGCACTTTATGAAACCCGTCTGAGACGGGTTTCGGCTTATATTCACGACCACCTCGACGAGGAGCTGGATATGGCGCGCCTGGCCGAGATCGCCTGCATGTCCAGCTATCACTGGCACAGGATCTATCGGGCGATTTACGGCGAGACGCTGGCGGCCACCGTCAAGCGGCTGCGGCTGCATCGCGCGGCGGGCGAAATCGTCCGCACGGAGCTTGCCGTCCGTGAGATTGCGAAGCGATCAGGCTATCCCAATCTCCAATCCTTCAACCGCATTTTCAAGTCGGTCTACGGCATGCCGCCGGCACGCTATCGGAAAGAGGGAAGCCACACAGCCTTCCAACCCTCACCTAACGGAAAGATCAAAGCCATGTTCGACGTTACCATACGTGAGATCGCACCCATCGAACTGATCGGTGTCGCCCATGCCGGCTCCTATATGGAGATCGGCAAAGCCTTCGAAACATTGTTCGGCACGCTTTACGCGCGTGGTCTCGCCAGGCCCGACATGCGGATGATCGGTGTCTATCTCGACGATCCTGATATCGTGCCGGCCGAACAGCTGCGCTCGATCGCCTGCGTCACCGGCGTTTCCGCGGGGTCGGCCGAAGCGCCGTTCGAGCGGCGCACGATCGACGGCGGCGACTACGCCGTGCTGCGCCATAAAGGCCCCTATGCCGACATGCACAAGGCCTACCAGTGGCTCTATGCGGAGTGGCTGCCGAAAGCCGGGCGGCAACTGAAGGACAGCGTCATGTTCGAGGAATATCTCAACAACCCGCGCGACGTGCCGCCGACCGAGCTGATGACGGATATCCATATGCCGCTTGCCTGAGGGCTGACATCCCGGCGCGGCGCGGCGATGACGATCAGGCGGCCTGCATCGTCTTGCCGGCCTCATCATCCAGCGCATTGGCGCGCTTATAGGGCTCACGTTCGCTGATGCGGCCGAAGTAATCGACGAAGGCCTGGCGCTTTTCGATGCTGCCGAAGCCGAGACCCCAGCCGATATGCGAGCCGACATAGACGTCGGCGGCGGTGAAGCGCTCGCCGGCGACGTAGGTCGAGCCGGAGACGGCCATTTCGAGTGCGTTCATGACGTCGCCGAAACCGCCGCAGCCGGCCATGCGGAGGCGTTCTGCTGGAATTTCGAAGCCGAGCGCCTTCATCGTCACCGCCGATTCCAGCGGGCCGGCGGCAAAGAACATCCAGCGGTAGTAGCGGGCGCGCTCTTCCTGCTTGGGGGCCAAACCTTTTTCGGGGAAGGTCTCGGCGAGATAGGCACAGATCGCTGCGCATTCAGTGACGACGGTGTTGCCATGGCGGATCGCCGGAACCTTGCCCATCGGGTTGATGCGCAGATATTCCGGCGCCTTCATGCGTTCGCCGAAGGTCAGGAGTTCGGTGCGATAGGGCTGACCGATTTCCTCCAGCATCCAGCGCGCGATGCGGCCGCGTGACATCGGGTTCGTGTAGAATACCAATTCTTCGGTCATGACATCCTCCTCCTGTTGCGTCGCTCGGAATCAATAGCGCGGGGAGGTCTTTGTGCAACCCCCGATCTTCAAAGAGCCTTGCGGTACTGGATGAAGCCTGAGCGCTCGGCGATCTTGTCGTAGAGCCGCCTCGCCGTGGCATTCGTTTCATGCGTCATCCAATAAAGCCTGCCTGCGCCGTTTTGACGGGCAAGATCGGCGACCGCATCGATCAGCGCGGCGCCGGTACCGAGCGCGCGCTGGCTGTTTTCGACATAGAGATCCTGCAGGTAGCACGTCCATTGCGGCAGCCAGCAGGAGCGGTGAAAGATGGCATGGACGATGCCGACGAGGCGGCCGTCTCCATCGAAGGCGCCGAGCGCATGCATCGGTTCGCTGGGATCGTGGAAGCGGCCCCAGGTGAGATCGGTGGTTTCGGGTGGGATGACCACTTCGTAGAAGCGCTGATACGCCTCCCACAGGGTTTCCCAAGCGGCGCGGTCGGATGGTTCCAGCGGGCGTACGGTCGCCGTCATCAGCTGTTCTCCCAAAAAGAAAACGGCGGGGAAATCCCCGCCGTTTCGATGCTATCCCGAAAGAGGAGGCTTACGCCATCGCCTTCTGCAGGTTCTGGTCGATCTTGTCGAGGAAGGCGGTGGTCGACAGCCACGGCTGGTCGGGGCCGATCAAGAGCGCCAGGTCCTTGGTCATGAAGCCGGATTCGACGGTATCGACGCAGACCTTTTCGAGCGTCGAAGCGAAGCGGGCCAGCTCGGCGTTGTCGTCGAGCTTGGCGCGATGGGCGAGGCCGCGGGTCCAGGCGAAGATCGAGGCGATCGAGTTCGTCGAGGTTTCCTGGCCCTTCTGGTGCTGGCGGTAATGGCGGGTAACCGTGCCGTGGGCGGCTTCGGCTTCGACCGTCTTGCCATCCGGCGTCAGCAGCACCGAGGTCATCAGGCCGAGCGAGCCGAAGCCCTGGGCAACCGTGTCAGACTGGACGTCGCCGTCATAGTTCTTGCAGGCCCAGACATAACCGCCCGACCACTTGAGCGCCGAGGCGACCATGTCGTCGATCAGACGGTGTTCATAGGTGATGCCGGCTTCCTTGAACTGATCCTTGAATTCTGTCTCGTAGACTTCCTCGAAGATGTCCTTGAAGCGGCCGTCATAGGCTTTGAGGATGGTGTTCTTGGTCGACAGGTAGACCGGCCATTTGCGCATCAGGCCGTACATCATCGAGGCGCGGGCGAATTCGCGGATCGATTCATCGAGATTGTACATGGCCATGGCGACGCCGGCGCCCGGCGCGTTGAAGACTTCCTTCTCGATGACGGTGCCGTCTTCGCCGACGAACTTGATCGTCAGCTTGCCCTTGCCGGGGAACTTGAAGTCGGTGGCGCGGTACTGGTCGCCGAAGGCGTGGCGCCCGACGACGATCGGCTGGGTCCAGCCGGGAACCAGGCGCGGCACGTTCTTGCAGATGATCGGCTCGCGGAAGATGACGCCGCCGAGGATGTTGCGGATCGTGCCGTTCGGGCTCTTCCACATTTCCTTGAGGTTGAATTCCTTGACGCGGGCCTCATCCGGCGTGATCGTCGCGCACTTGATGCCGACGCCGTACTTCTTGATGGCATTGGCGGCGTCGACGGTCACCTGGTCGTTGGTGGCGTCGCGGTTTTCGACGGAGAGGTCGAAATAGTCGATATCGAGGTCGAGATACGGATGGATCAGCTTATCCTTGATGAGCTGCCAGATGATGCGCGTCATTTCATCGCCGTCGAGATCGGCGACGGGATTGGCGACCTTGATCTTGTTCATGTATCTGCCTCGTTCGAGCTTGA